>Ga0255057_10000006_pt1 | contig 114858 bp, 112 predicted proteins | sample Cases_109_6_MG_FD_189022 | JGI IMG/M metagenome (GOLD analysis project Ga0255057, IMG submission 189022) | Seawater microbial communities from Amundsen Gulf, Northwest Territories, Canada - Cases_109_6 | ecosystem: Environmental > Aquatic > Marine > Gulf | place: Canada: Northwest Territories... | reverse complement strand
ACGACTTGACCTCCTATACTCCGCCGTTTGGGATCTCCGCGCCTCACTTGAGGTGACACTCCAAAATGCTCGAAACGGAGGAGTCCATGAGAAAGCTGTGCGCAGTGCTTCCGGTCTTCACGCTCTTCGCCGGCCTGTCGACCCCGGCAGTCGCCCAGGAGGGAGAGTCGTGGGAGACCCAGGAGACGGTCTACGCCGTCACGCTGATCCGGGTGCACCCGAACATGAGTGAGCAGTACCTCAACAACCTGAAGCGAACCTGGGTGACCGGCGTGGAGGCGGCGATGGCGGAAGGCTTGACGACCGACTACAAGGTCTTCCAGACCATCATGACCAACGACAAGGGGTACAACCTTCTCCTCGCCACCGAGCACCCGAATCTGGCTTCGTTCGATGCGACGGCCGAGTGGCGCGCCAAGATCCAGCGGATCGGCGACGCCGTCGAGACGATGATCAGCGAGGAGGAGTCGGACCGCATCACCAGTACCGTTTACCCCCAGATCCGAGATATCGTGAGCTCCAAGCTCATGCGCGAGATCCAGTTCATCGACGAGTAGCGGAAAATCGCCCACTTGACGCGGTCCGTACGGTGACGTATGGTTGGCATGAGGGACGGAAGCCCGTGCGGTCGACGGTGAAGCGTCTTGGGGGACTGCTAATCGCTCCGGGCTCGTGCGGGTCTTCCGATCCCCTCCTTTGACCTCCCTCTCCGCCGTGCTCGACCCGTCTTATTCGCCAACCCCGGCTCGGATCGGCGCCCGACACGCCCAGAGCCTTACTCCTCTCGCAGCACGACCGCCGGATCCACGCGCGTGGCACGCCTGGCCGGCAGGTAGGACGCCACCAGTGCGATCGCCAGGAGAAAGGCGGCGAAGCCCGCATAGGTTGCAGGGTCGATCGGGTTGACCTCGTAGAGCAGCCCGGCGAGCAGACGCGTGAGCGCCAGAGCCGTAAGCAGGCCGAGCCCGATTCCGAGTCCGCCCAGGATCAGGCCGTGGCGGGAGATCATGCGCAGCACTTGCGAGGAGCTGGCTCCGAGAGCCATCCGAATCCCGATCTCGCGCACCCGTTGGACCACGGAGAACGACATGACGCCGAAGATCCCGATGGCTGAGAGCAGGAGGGCTACGGCGCTGAAGAGAGCCAGAAGGGAACCGGTGGAGCGCGTTCCGGCCATCGCTTCTCGAACGTAGTCCTGCAGCGTCTGCACGGAGTGGAGCGGCACGTCGGCGTGGAGCGCGCTCACCTCCTCGCGAACGAGCTGGGTCAGCTGGAGCGGGTCGCTTCGCGTCTTCACGAGGACGAACATCTGGTTCGACCAGGCTCGCCCGCTCTGGTTGAACGGCACGTAGACCTGGACTCGCGAAGGATTCTCGAGCTCGTAGTGGCGGACGTTGCGGGCGACGCCGACGACCGTTCGGTAGATGGGGACCGGGTTGTCGAAATCGGAGTCCTCCGTGATCTCGAACGCGACACGCTTCCCGATCGGGTCCTCGCCCGGCCAGAACTTCTCGGCCATCGTCTCGTCGATCACGCACACCTGCGGGCTATCGTCGCGGTCCGCCTCCGTGAACGCGCCTCCCCTCACCAGCTCGATGCCGAGCGCCTCGAAGTGGTCGGGCTTGACCATGTGGAACAAGACCGACTCCCAGTGCTCCTGATCGAAGGGCACCCCCTCGGGCACGATGATCTGCTCCCACGAATTGCCTTGCAGGGGAACGATGTTGGATAGCGAGACGGCTTCGGCGTCCGGCAGCGCGACCAGTCTCTCGTGTAGCTGGTCGAAGAAGGCCCAGGCCTGTTCCTTCTCGGTGTATTCCGACACAGGGAGCGAGATGCGAGCGGTGAAGACGTTCGCGTCGACGAATCCCGTGTCCACTCGCTGGAGCTCCGTGAGGCTCTGGATCATCAGCCCGGCGCCGATCAGGAGGACGAGAGCCAGCGCCACCTCGCCGATCACCAGCGCCGAGCGCAGCCGCTGACGGCCTTTCCCGGCCGTCCCGCCACGTCCTCCCTCCTTGAGCTCCTGGCCCAGATCGTGGCGCGATCCCCGCAACGCGGGCGCCAGGCCGAAGAGAAGCCCGGTCAGGAGCGCGATTCCGAGGGTGAAGAGAAGAACGTCCATATCCAAGCCGATCCGCTCGGCCATCACCGACGGGATCGCATCCGGGAGCCTCGGGATCATGAGCCGGACTGCGAGGAACGCCAGGATCACGCCCAGAAAGCCGCCGGCGAGCGCAAGCACCGTGCTCTCGGTCAGCAGCTGACGGACGATCCGCCCCCGTCCGGCTCCGATCGCCATCCGTAACGCCATCTCCTGTCGCCGGCTCTCGCCCCTGGCTAGCAGGAGCGACGCCACGTTCGCACAGGCGATGAGGAGCACGAAGACGACGGCACCCATCAGGATCCAGATCTGCGTGCGGACGTCCCCCACGTAGGCCTGCTCGAGCGTCTCGAGGCGCGCCACCGCCTGCTGATCACCCTCTTCTTCGGTGATCTCGCGGGTCACGCGATCCATCTCCTCCTGAGCCATCTCGATCGTCGAGCCAGCGGCGAGTCGGGCGATCGCCCAGGAGCCCTGGGAGCAGCCGCGCTCCTCCCAGCACATCTGGTCGGAGAAGAATCCCATCGGAAGAAACACTTCCGTGTCGGCGCTGGGAAACACGAACTCGGGCGCCATCACGCCGATGATCGCATACGGCTGCCCATCCAGCGTGATGGAAGTTCCGATGACGTTCGGGTCGGAGCCGAGGCGCCCCTCCCAGAAGCGATGGGTCACGACGGCGACCGGCTCTGCGCCCTCCCACGTCTCATCCCCCGTGAACGTCCGCCCGAGTGCCGCCGAGACTCCCAGCGTCCGGAAGAAGTCGCCGAGCACCAGCCGGATGCGGATCACCTCCGGACGATCGCCCCCCGTGAGCGTACGCCAGCGTCCAGCGTTAGCACCCCAGGACTCGAAGGTGCGTGTTCTCTGGCTCCAGTCCCGGAAATTCGGGATGGAGAGCGAGATCGAGAAGCCGGAAGGGGCGATAACGTCGGGAACGACGAGATCATCGGGATCGTCCACCGGCAGGGGCTCGAGAAGCACAGCGTTGGCCACGCTGAAGATCGCCGTGTTCGCCGCGATTCCCAGCGCGATGGTCAGCGCGGCCACGATGGCGAATCCCGGCCGTTTGAGCAGGGTGCGAATCGAGAACCGTAAATCCTTCAGAAATGACTCCACGCGCCTTCCCTTCGTTGGCTTTGTTCCCGCGGCCCGCGGCCGGCGGTTACCCGTATGGACGGTTCGAACGGGGCTGAGGTTGCAACGACTTGAGCAGCGGGCTTCCGCGCGCAGCTACGAGGCCGCCGGTCGCTTGAGGCCCGTCTCCCTCAGGATCCAGCTCGCGATCTCCTCCACCGAGCGGGCCGTCGTATCCAGGTGTGGAATCCCGTACCGGTCGAAGAGCGCATCGGCCTGCCGGAGCTCGTAGCCGACCTGCTGCGGCGAGGCGTAGCGGCTTCCCGCCCGCCTCGCCTCTCGGAGCTGCTCGAGCCGACGCGGCGTGATCGTGAGCCCGAACAGCTTGTCCCGGTACGCCGTCAGGGCGGAGGTCAGGCCCTCTCCCTCGAACTCGTCCTCCGTCAGCGGGAAGTTGGCAACGAAGATCCCGTATTGCAGAGACAGGTAGAGTGAGGTGGGGGTCTTCCCGGATCTGGACACGCCTACGAGGATGAGGTCAGCCTGAGAATAGTCCTCGATTCGGCTGCCGTCATCGCAGGAGAGGGCGAAGTTCGTCGCCTCGATCCGACGATCGTAGATCTGCGAGTCCGCCATCCCGTGAGCGCGTCCGGTGGCGTGCGCCGACGGCAGGCCGAGCTCCCGCTCGAGCGGCTCGAGGAAAGTCTCGAAGAAATCGAGGACGAAGGCGTCGGCCTCCGTTAGGATGTCGCGGAGCTCGTCCTGCACGAGCGTGCTGAAGACGATGGGTTTTCGGCCATCGGTCCGAGCTATCGCGTTGATCGTCTGGACGGCTTCGCGCGCCTTGTCGGCGCTTTCCAGGAATGGTAGGGTGATTCTCTGGGCCTGCAGACCGTCGAACTGGGTCATCAGGCTGTTACCGAGCGTTTCCGACGTCACGCCGGTCTGGTCGGAGATGAAGAAGACCGTTCGTGAGCTCATGAGCTTCGCGACACCTCGAGGGATCCGCTGACGCGTGCCGGCGGCCCAGGCGCGCGCCGGCCCAGCGGTGATTCTTCAACCTATATACACACCGAACAAGGGGAACGGCGATGAGCGAGTACATCGTCCCCTTCGAATCCGTCGGTAAAGACGACGTCGAAACGGTCGGAGGCAAGAACGCCTCTCTCGGAGAGATGATCAGCGCGCTCTCAGAGGAAGGGATCGACGTGCCAGGCGGTTTCGCGATCACGGCGCTGGCTTATCGCGGTTTTCTGGCCAACGACGGCCTGGGTGAGCGCATCTACGGGGCGCTCGAGCGGCTGGACGTGGAAGACATCGGCGCGCTCCGGAGCACCGGAGCCGAAATCCGCGGCTGGATCGAGGCGGCTCCGTTTCCCGATACGTTGAGAGTGGAGATCGAGGCGGCCTACGCCTCCCTCGGCGACGGAGAAGAGGTAGCGGTGGCCGTTCGGTCCTCGGCGACGGCCGAAGACCTTCCCGAGGCCTCCTTCGCCGGGCAGCAGGACACGCTGCTCAACATCCAGGGGCTCGGTGCCGTCGTGGAGGGAGTGCACGCCGTCTACGCCTCCCTGTTCACCGACCGGGCCATCGCCTACCGCACCCACCACGGGTTCGACCACAGGCAGGTGGCGCTCTCCGTGGGAGTCCAGGTGATGGTACGTGCCGACCTCGGCTCGAGCGGGGTCATGTTCACGCTGGACACCGACTCGGGCTTCCGTGACGTGGTCTTCATCACGGCCGGGTACGGGCTCGGCGAGACACTCGTACAAGGCTCTGTAAATCCCGATGAATTTTATGTTTACAAGCCTTCACTCGCGGCCGGTCGCAGTGCGATCCTACGCCGTACGCTCGGGACGAAGGCCCTCAAGATGATCTATGGCGAGAACGGCGAAGCCACCCCGGTGACCACCGTGGAGGTTCCGGCCGAAGACCGACAGCGGTTCTGCATCTCCGATGCCGAGGTCGAGGAGCTCGCCCGGCAGGCCATGAGGATCGAGAGGCACTACGGCTGTCCGATGGACATCGAATGGGCGAAGGACGGCGTCGACGGACGGCTGCGGATCGTCCAGGCGCGGCCCGAGACCGTCCAGAGCCGGAGCGGGCGGCTGATCGAGCGTTTCACACTCGAGCAGAGCGGCCGCGTCATTACGAGGGGGCGCAGCATCGGCCACAAGATCGGGAGCGGCCCGGCCCGAGTCGTGGAATCGGTCACGGAGATCGGCGTGGTCCGGCGTGGGGATGTCCTGGTGACCGACATGACCGACCCGGATTGGGAGCCCGTGATGAAGATCTCCTCGGCGATTGTGACCAACCGGGGCGGGCGTACCTGTCACGCCGCGATCGTGGCGCGCGAGCTGGGCGTTCCGGCTGTCGTCGGCTGTGGTGACGCCACGGACACGATAGAGGGCGGCCGGGACGTCACCGTCTCCTGCGCGGAGGGGGACGAGGGGTTCGTGTACGACGGTCTGCTCGACTACGACACGACGCTCATCGAGCTGGATGCCCTTCCCGAGATACCCGTCAAGATCATGATGAACGTCGGGAATCCGGACCGCGCGTTCGATTTCGCCGCGCTCCCGCATAGCGGCGTCGGCCTCGCACGCCTCGAGTTCATCATCAACAAGATGATCGGCGTTCACCCGCAGGCGCTGCTGGAATACGATGACCTGCCCGAGGAGCTGAAGGAGACGATCGACCTTCAGATGTGCGGCTACACCGATCCCGTCGAGTTTTACGTCGAGAAGCTCGCCGAAGGGATCGCCACGATCGCTGCCGCGTTCGCCCCTGAGCCGGTCATCGTGCGACTGTCTGATTTCAAGTCGAACGAGTACGCCAACCTGATCGGCGGAGACCGATACGAACCGCACGAGGAGAACCCGATGCTCGGGTTCCGGGGAGCCTCCCGATACGTGGACGACAACTTCCGCCCCTGCTTCGAGCTCGAGTGCCGGGCGCTGAAGCTGGTGCGGGACGACATCGGTCTCACGAACGTATGGGTGATGGTGCCTTTCGTCCGCACCGTCGATGAAGGCCGGCAGGTCGTGGAGCTGCTGGCCGAGAACGGCCTCGAGCGCGGCGTCAAAGACCTCATGGTGATCATGATGTGCGAGGTCCCCTCGAACGCGATCCTCGCCGACGCTTTCCTGGAGCACTTCGACGGGATGTCGATCGGGTCGAACGACCTCACGCAGCTGACTCTCGGTCTGGACCGCGATTCCGCGATCATCGCGGGCATCTTCGACGAGCGGGACGACGCGGTGAAGGCGATGATCTCGAAGGCCATTACGGCCTGCAGGAAGGCCGGCAAGTACATCGGCATATGCGGCCAGGGCCCCTCCGACCACCCCGACCTGGCGGAGTGGCTCCTGAGTGAGGGGATCGAGAGCATGTCGCTCAATCCCGACACCGTGCTCGAGACCTGGCTTTATCTCGCCGGCCAGGAGATCTGACCCGGCCGGCCGCCCGAGCCGACCTCAGGCGTCTCGGCTATTGACGGCTACCACTCAGCCTGTCACAATACGGTAGCGTATGGCGCTCGCTGGAGCGCGCCGTCAACGAGAGCCAGCTTAGGCAAGAAGCAGAGGTTTGCAATGCGTCCCTCGATCATCCCCGCCTTACTGGTCGCAGCGCTGCTCGCGGCCTTCTTCATCCTGACGATCATCGCCCTCGACGTCAGCTGATCCTCCGTCGCGGAGAGCTGCCTAGGCCGCGGGCCTCCGCTTCGCGTGCCATACGAGCAGTCCCACGAGAGCGGCGATCGTAAGGAGCGCCAGCGCCTGCTCGGCAAACGACGGCAAGTCGGGAGTGAAGCCTCGGATCGGCTTGCCGCCGCGTGCCACTACCCAGATCGCCAGCAGCACGCCGGTAAGGCCTCCACCGCCGACAAGGCCGGAGCCGAATAGCACCCCTTCTTCGCGTCGTCGTTCGGCTTCCTCGGGAGCCTGATTCCGGGTCAGCAACTGTCGAGTCAGCCCACCAACGAAGACCGCCGCCATTGTCGAGAGCGGAAGGTAGACGCCGACGGCGAAGGCGAGCACCGGGATCTTGAACAGGCTCGCGACGAGCCCGATCCCGACTCCGATCAGGATGAGGGCCCAGGGAAGGCTCTGATCCAGCACCCCGTCGATCACCAGCTTCATGAGCACGGCCTGTGGAGCCGGAAGCTCGGCGCCGCCGAGGCCGCCCGGCACGCCCTGGTTGAGGAGGATCACGACGATGGCGACCACGCCGGCCGAGGTCATCACTCCGACCAGCTCGCCGATCTGCTGGAATCGGGGCGTGGCGCCCAGCAGGAACCCGGTCTTCAGGTCCTGGGAGGTGTCTCCGGCTATCGATGAGGCGATGCACACTGTCGTGCCGACCATCAGCGCCGTCGCCTTGCCGGCCAGGTCCGTCCAGCCGAAGAGGAGGAAGATCGCGCTCGTTCCCAGCAGGGTGGCGATCGTCATCCCCGATGTCGGGTTCGAGGTCACGCCGACCAATCCCACGATTCGCGAGCTGACCGTCACGAAGAAGAAGGCGAAGACCGCGATGAGGATCGAGGCGACGAACCGGACCGGAATCGAGTCGATGTACCCGAGAATCCCCGGCACGAGGGTGAGCACCCCGAGGATCCCGATCGTCCAGAGCACGATGGTGCGAAAGGAGAGGTCCAGATCGATTCTCTCGACGGCGGTGGTGACGCCCGTGGAGATATGACGGACGCTGAGTCGGAAGGACTCCACCATCGTCGGGATCGACTTGATGAGCGTGATGATCCCGCCGGTCGCCACCGCTCCCGCACCGATGTAGCGCACGTAGCGGTGCCAGATTTCGCCCGGGGCCATATCGCGGATGAGCATCTCGGTCTCGGGGTAGAGCGGCTCCGTCAGGCCCGCTCCCCAGAGGTTGATGAACGGGATGATGATCAGCCACGAGAGCGCTGCCCCGGCGACCATGATGGTGGCGATCCGGATGCCCAGGATATAGCCGACGCCGATCAGAGGAGGAGAGACGCTGATCGACAGCTGCGCCTTGAGCGGGAGGACGATTTGGAAGGTTCCGACCACGAACTTGAAGCCGTCCGTGATCAGCTTGAAGAGCATCCCCACGCCGAGGCCCCAGAACACGCCGCGCGCCTGGCTGCCGCCGCCTTCCGCCGCGACGAGGACCTCGGCGCACGCCAGCCCCTCGGGGTAGGGGAGTATCCCGTGCTCGCGCTTGATGAGGTAGCGCCGGAGCGGAATCATCGCGAGCACGCCGAGCAGCCCGCCCGCCATCGTGAGTAGGGTGATCTGCGCCCACGCCGGGCTCATTCCCCAGATGAACAGGGCCGGAATCGTGAAGAGCACACCCGAGGCGACCGAGGAGCTCGCCGAGCCCACGGTTTGCGACATGTTGCTCTCGAGGATGCTGTGCCGGAGGCCGAAGGCGGTGAAGAGGCGAAACGCGACCACGGTGAGGACCGCCACCGGGATCGAGGTGCTGATCGTCAGCCCGGCCTTGAGACCCAGGTAGGTGTTCGCCGCCCCGAACACCATGCCGAGGATCGCGCCCGCCACGACCGCCTTGATCGTGAACTCGGTCGGCGTCTCCCCGTAGGTGAGCGGGACGTACTCTTCGCCCTCCTTGAGCTCGTAGGCGGTCGGAGGGAGCTTGCGCGCTCCTCCGGCCTCGCCTTCAGACGCGCCGGCCGCGGAGTCCATGCTCACCTACCCACCGGCTGCCCAGCCGAGCTGGAAGGTCATCGTCAGGTCGTGGTGCTGGGGATCCTCCGAGGGAGGCGGGTTGTTGAACTCGTGGAGTATCGTCCACTTGAAGGTGAGGCCTGAGACGAGCCCGATCCCGATGTCCAGCGAGTCGATGAGCTCGAACTCGCTGAAGTTCCGAAGGGAAGGGTTGTAGGAGACACGAACGACGAACTTGACCGGGCCGGCCCGCTGTCTGAACCGGGTGGAGACGTCCAGGATCGGCGTGTTCCGGTCCGGTTCAGTCGTCGTCAGGTTGTCGAACCGGCCACCCGCTCCCAACGAGGCCAGGAAGTTGGTGTTGTCGTTCTGAACGAACTGGTATCCGAGTCCGGCGGAGTAGGTCTGGCGGAACTGCAGGTCCTTACTCGGGTCGTGCTGCCAGCGCATCGTGACGCCCGCGAACAGAGGGCCGCTGATGAAGATGTCGGTCCCGAGGCCCACGATGAGCTTGGGCTCGTTCTTGGTCTCCTGTCCCTCGTCGTCAAACTCCTTGCTTGTCGTGAGCAGGGAGGAGAAGTCGATTCGATCCTTCGCGGTCTCGCGGTCGAGATCGAAGGAGAAGGAGAAGTTGGTCTCGTCCGTGTTCCCTTTCTGGATCGATCCGCCCATGGCGATCAACGTCTCCCAGAACTTGAAGAAGGGGCTGTAGAGCCCGATGATTATGGGCTCCAGCGCCGTCAGATCGTCGGCCGCCCCCACCGCCGCGAAGTCAGCCGGCTGGACGAGGCGGGTCGTGCCGTCAGCCAGCTCCAGCAGGAGCCCGTCGGGTACCGGGCGCACGGTCGCGGCCACGATCGTCGTGTCGGCGAGCCGGATCCCGATCGGCTCGGGGGCGGTGAACGCCTGGATATCGGCCGCCGGGATCGTGATATCCGAACCTTTGTAGTTGAAGACCCAGTTGGAGTCCACGACGTCCACCAGCTCGCCTGTCAGCTGGTCGCCGTCGGCGAAGGTAAGGCTCTGTTGGGCGGTGGCCCCGGCGGGGATAGTCAGACCCACGGCCCAGAGGGCCAGAAACGCCACGCAAAGACGCGCCGCGGCCGATCGTAAAGCGCTATGATATATCATCGCCGAAACCTTGTTTGCGGTCTTAGGTTCGCACCAACCTGCACCCGGCTGCGAACGCGCGCAATTCGATAATGTCCAGGCCGTCCGAGAGTCTTGAGACGAAGCGAGTCCGGCTCATCCACTGGAACGCCGACGAGGGCGCATTGTGCGTGGAACTGCTCGCCGGCGAGGGCTACGAGGTGGAGTGGGAGCCACGTCCCGGGCCCGATCTCTTCAAGAAACTGACGGCCGATCCACCTGCCGCCGCCGTGATCGATCTGAGCCGTCTTCCGTCGGGTGGACGCGATCTCGCGCTCGAGGTTCGACATCGCCGGTCCACCCGCCACATCCCGCTCGTCTTCGTGGAAGGGGAGGCGGACAAGGTGGAGCGGGTGCGCGACCTGCTTCCGGACGCCGCTTATACGACCTGGTCCGACATCGGCCCGGCCCTTCGGCAGGCGATCACGAAGCCGCCGCCGGACCCCGTCGTGCCGGCGTCCCGCATGGCGGGCTACGCCGGCGTCTCGCTCACGAAGAAGCTGGGAATCACTGAGGGGACGGTCGTGAGCCTGGTCGACGCACCCGAGGGCTTCGCGGCGAAGGTGGGCGCCCTTCCGACGGGCGTGGTCCTGCGCCACGGGCTTCGCGGGAGATCAGACGTTGTCGTATGGTTCGCCCGCTCTCAGAAGGCGATGCGCCGCCGGATGGATCGGATCGCCTCGCGGGCGGCGGGTTCGCCGGTATGGATCGCCTGGCCGAAGAAGTCCTCCGGCGTCGAGAGCGATCTCACGCAGCAGACCGTCCGCCGCGCCGCGGAGGCGGCCGGCCTCGTCGACTACAAGATCATCGCGATCGATTCGACCTGGTCGGGGCTCCTTTTCACCGGAAGACCGGGCGAACCGAAGAGCTGACAGCACGACCCTCCGCGTTGCCTTGTCTGCCCGCCGCCGGCAGTACAACGTGAAGCGCACGAGACGGACCACGAAGCCCGAGACGGACAACCAAGCCCGAGAAGCGGAGGAGAAGAATGCCCATCCTGAAGATCGCATCGTACCGTGTTGGCGCTGCTCACAAGGGTGCGAACAGAGACACACGCTACCTGTTTCTGGAGCCGGAGGCGGGCGAGACGGGCCCGGGGAGCGCGGGCGTGAAGGTCTACTTCGAGTCGACGACGAAGAACGTGGGGCGCGTCGCCGGGGACGTCATCGTGGCCACGCTGCCTGACGCGCTCTTCCGGGACATGTACCACATCGTCCAGACCGAGCGTCCCGTCTTCTTCATGTGGCAGCTGGACGGGGCAGGCGACCAGCTGGAGTCGTGCGGGCTCGCGACGGTGGAGGAGCCGACGGGAGAGGGATTCAGAGATACTTCGGATCACTCGGAGTACAGCTGATGGAAAGCAGCGGAATCAACGCCGCACGCTTCCAGGCGACGTTCCTTATTCTTCTGGTCGTCGCGATCTCGCTTCTCTTCTTCTCCATGGTGCGCTCGTTCCTGATGGCGTTGTTCCTGGCCGCCATCTTCAGCGGCCTCCTGTACGGGCTCTACAAGCGCCTCTTGGGCTGGCTCAGGGGCCGCGAAGCCCTCGCCTGCATCGCCACGATCCTGATCTTCGTATTCGCCCTTCTCCTGCCGCTCTCCGGCTTCCTGGGGATCGTGACCGCACAGGCGCTGGAGGTCACCCAGGCGGTCGGGCCCTGGCTTCAGCAACAGTCCGCCCGCCCCGACGAGCTAGACCGCCTCATGGACCGGCTTCCGTTCGCCGATGCGCTGACCCCGTACGGCGACCAGATCAAAGAGAAGGTGGGCCAGCTGACCGAGCACGTGGGCGCATTCGTCGTCGCCAAGCTGGCCTCGGCCACACGCGGGACGGTGGTCTTCTTCTTCATGCTGTTCGTCATGCTGTATTCGATGTTCTTCTTCCTGAAGGACGGGCCGCGGCTTCTGAGGCGGATCCTCTACTATATGCCGCTCTCCGCCGAGTCGGAGGATCGACTGGTGCAGAAGTTCGTGTCCGTGACGCGGGCGACGATCAAAGGCACGCTCGTGATCGGGGTCGTGCAGGGGGCACTGGCAGGAGGTGCATTTGCAGTCGCCGGCATCCCGGCGGCTGCCTTCTGGGCGACGGTCATGGCCGTGCTCTCGATCCTTCCCGGAGTTGGGATCGCCCTGATCTGGGTGCCGGCGACGGTCTATCTGCTCGTCATCGGCCACACGGGGGCCGCGATCGGCCTGGCGTTGTGGTGCGCGCTGGTGGCGGGCACGGTGGACAACCTGCTGAGGCCGCGACTGGTGGGCAGGGACACACAGATGCCCGACCTGCTGATCCTCCTCGGTACGCTCGGAGGACTCACGCTCTTCGGCGCCGTGGGGATCGTCGTGGGTCCGATCGTTGCGGCGCTGTTCGTGACGATCTGGGAGATCTACGGGGAGGCGTTCAAGGACATTCTGCCGGAACCCACCGCGCTACCGGCGACGCACGGCGCGACGCAGCCCCCGGAATCAGTCCCGGAGGCCGGCAACTAAGCCTTCGAAATGAGGGCGGGCCTGGTCAGGCCCGCTCGACGTAGTAGCAGATCCGCCAGTTTGACATGCTCTCCGGATCGTCCTCGGGAGTGTCTTCGGGCACGTCCTCTCCCGGCGCGTAGCGTCCGATCATCTCCTCGACCGAACCCCTGAACTCTCGCTGATAGTGGTCGAGCTCGTCGTTGGCGCTAAACGTGTCGAGCTCCTCGCCGAAGAACTCGACGACGAGATGGTCGTCGATCTCGCCCTCGAAGACTACTCGGTCGAGGTTGTCCTTCTTGTTCCACGCCGGGTGATCGGAGATGGACCAGTAGCCCTTCTCGGGGAACTGGGTCTGCTGGATCACCTTCGTGCCGTTCTTCCGGTCACCCCAGACCTTGGAGCGAAAGCGAAATTCGCCCTTCTCCTTGAAGGCCGGCTCCAGGTTGTCCAAGATCTGTAGCCACTGGAGGACAACTCTGACTCGCTCGCCGTTCTGCTCTGTCATCGGACTCCTTCTCGTGCCGCTGAAGCGAAACCACCTGTCATCAATCCTTCAATCTGCGGTCCGGTTGCAGCGCCAACAAGGTCAATCGTCCGCCGCTCCCCCCGCAGGCCGCAGGGATCCGAACGCGTATCTCCATCCGAACCCTTCCAGAAGCTGCAGGAGGCGCCGTATCGGGAGGCCCATGACGTTGAAGTAATCCCCCTCGATGCGGTCGACGATCGCCGCTCCGAAGCCCTGGATGCCGTAGGCGCCCGCCTTGTCGAGGGGCTCGCCCGTGGCGGCGTACTCCGCGCACTCGCTCGCCGACAGACGCCGGAACCACACCCGGGTGGCCTCCACGGCGCTCTCCACCCGGTCGGGTGAGGCGAGCGCGATCCCCGTGTACACGGTGTGCTCCTCCCCTGAGAGCCGCTCGAGCATCGCCACGGCCCCTCTGGCGGAGCCCGGTTTTCCGAGGACGGCATCCCCATGCGCCACCAGGGTGTCGCAGCCGAGGGCCAGGCATCCCGCCTCGGCCCCGTGCTCGGCCTTCGTTCGCGCGAGGCGCTTGGCGGCCTCCCCCGGCCCCTCCCCGGCCAGGAGCCGCTCGTCGACATCGGAGGGCCGGACCTCGAAAGCGAGGCCGAGTTGCTGGAGCAGCTGCCGACGCCGAGGCGATCTGGAGGCGAGGATGAGTCGTGGAGGCCGCATGCGGTCTTTGGTTCGCAGGATATCCGCCTTTCCTCTGCGGCCGCGCCTCCGTAAATCCAGCTCCAGGACAATCCTTCCACCTAGTCGCGCATCCGGAGGTCTTCATGAAAGAGCCAATGTCGGGCGGCAGGAAAAAACGCTGGGTCCTGATCGCCGCCGTCGGAGTAGTCCTGGCGATCGTAGGCTACATCGGCCTCCACGTCATCGCCAATCGACAGCTCCGCAAGCTCTTGCCGGAAGCCGTAGCGACGGCGGTCGGTGGAGAGGACGCCGACCGATACGCGGTCGCAGTCGATGCGGTCCGCCTCTCTCCCTGGCTGAGCGGTCTGACCGTGCGCGGACTGACGGTGGCTCTCGACACCGCCGCGGCGGCCGAGGATGCCGCGGAGCCTGCGCTGATCCGAAGCGCCAGCGTGCGTTCCTTCAAGGTCTCCGGGATTCATTTCATCTCGCTGATTCGCGGCAAAGGGATCTTCATCTCGTCGATAGAGATCGACCGGCCGGAGGCCGAGCTTCACTTCGCCGCTCCGGGGGATGAGGAGCCGCCGGGTGCCGTGGAGGCGGACGCCGCCCCAGGGGCGGGAGACGCGGACGCAACGGGAGGCTTCGAGGCGCCGCCGGCGACTCTCGAGCGAATCCGGATCGATGACGCTTCCGTCTCTCTGATCCAGGAAACGAGCCTCGGCACCGCGCTCTCGTCGCTCCACGGACTGGATCTCGAGCTTACCAATATCACGATCGACGTGGTCACGGCCGCGAATCCCGCCCGTGCGCTGGCGAACTCCCGGGTCAAGATCGCCTTCGACTCGGCCAGCCACCTGGTCGAAGACAGCCTGTACGTGATTCGTGCCGCCGGACTGCGAGCGGACAGCGAGGAGTCGCTGGTCGACATCCGGGAGTTCAAACTCATCCCCACGCTCGAGGCCGGCCCGTTCTTCGCGCGCCTGAAAGAGCGGGCGGACCGACTCAACGTGACCGCCGGACCGATCCTCATCCGAGGCCTCGACTTCTACAAGTACTTTGCCGAGGACGCCCTCTACATCCGCTCCATCGAAGTCGACTCTCTCGACCTGGACGTGTACGCCGACATCAACCTCGCGTGGGGGCCGCGGGCCCGTGCCTGCCGTTATCACAACGGCTTCGCGGACATCGAGGTCCCGATGACGATCGACACGGTCCGGCTCGTGGACGCCAATATCCGCTACTCGGAGCTGGCCAAGGGCGCGGCCCGCCCCGGAGAGCTGACCTTCGAGACGCTGAACGGCGTCGTCGTCAACGTGACGAATGATCGTGAGAAGATGACGCAGGAAACACCGGTCGTCGTGGATGTCAGCGGCAAGCTGTTCGGCGAGGGAAACGTGCAGGCGAGGCTCGCCTATCCGCTGCTCTCGCCGACCCTGGACTTCAGCCTCGAGGCCTCCGTGGGGCCCATGGACATGTCGACGTTCAACCAGTTCGCGAGGAACGTCGTCGGCGTGGAGGTCAAGAAGGGCCGGCTCGACAGCCTCTATCTCAACAAGGTATCCCGGCGGGGGCAGGCCAGCGGGCGCATCTACATGCGGTACCGGGACTTCGACTTCCGAATCTTCGACAGAAACACCGGCAAGGAGATGCCCTGGCACTCCGTGGCCGGTTTCTTCGGAAACCTGGTGGTTCGGTCGAACAATCCCGGGAAGCCGGACGACAAGCCGCGCGAGGGTACGATCAAGTACACCTGCGCCGACAAGGACATCGTCTTCTTCGAGTTTCTGGTCGGGGCGCTGGCAAGCGGCATGAAGGGGATCGTGATCGGGTAGCCTGCCTTATAAGTTCGGACGGGATGTTCATGGGGAGGAATCGCGCCGGAGTCCCATGGCGCTGGTAAGCAAGGGAGGAACGTGATGTCGATCGCTCAGGCGTTGTTGCCCGAATTCGACCAGGAGATGGCCTCCACGCGAAAAGTCCTGGAACGCGTCCCCGACGATCGCTTCGAATGGAGCCCGCACGAGAAATCGATGACACTCGGCCGGCTCGCCGCGCACCTCGCGGAGCTGCCGATGTGGACCTCGGTGTCGCTCGATCAGGATGAGTTCGACGTGAACCCACCCGATGGAGAGGGGTGGGAATCGCCCAAGCCCGCCACCACAGCGGAGATCCTCGAGCTGTTCGACAAGAACTCGGCGGACGCACGAGAGAAGATCGCGTCGACGGGCGACGCTACTTTCTTCGAGGACTGGACGCTCAAGAGCGGCGGCAAGACCCTGTTCGCCATACCGAAGGTCGGTGTCGTTCGGAGCTTCGTTCTCAACCACGTAATCCACCACCGCGGCCAGCTCACGGTATTCCTGCGTCTGCTCGATGTGCCGGTGCCTCAGACGTACGGGCCGACGGCGGACGAGCCCGACTTCTAGGAGCCTGTCCGAGACAGCCGGGCCGCCAGGCCCGGCTGCTAGATCTCTCCGGCCATGAGCTGGACGAGCGTCTCCTGCGACAGCTCGTCCTTCGCCCGGTCGGCGGCCACCTGCCCCCGCCGAAGCACGACGAAATGGTCGCCCACCGGAAAGGCATGATGGGGATTGTGGGTGACGAGGATAACGCCGACGTCCTCCTGGCTCACCTCCAGGATCGTGCGCAGCAGGGCCTTCGTCTGCCGGACACCGAGGGCGGCCGTCGGCTCGTCGAGAACGAGAAGACGACCCCCGCGGTGCAGGGCACGCGCGATCGCGAGCGATTGCTGCTCGCCGCCGGACAGGGTCCCGGCCGGCTGGAAGGTGTCCGGTATTTGGACGCCCAGGCCGGCTAGCTCTTCGCGGGAGATGCGCTCGCAACGGCTGGGATCCAGCCTCCTGAAGAGGCCTCGCCCCTTCAGCGGTTCGGAGCCGAGGAAGAAATTCCGCCACACGCTCATCAGAGGCGCGATGGCCAGGTCCTGGTAGACGGTCGTGATGCCCCGGGCGAGCGCCTCGCGCGGGGAGCTCAGCCGCAAGCTCGTGCCGTCGAGGAGAATTTCCCCGTCCGTCGGTCCGTAGACACCCGACAGGATCTTGATGAGCGTCGTTTTCCCGGCTCCGTTGTCGCCCAGAAGACAGGTCACCTCGCCTGCTCGCACGTCGAGCGAGACGGCATCCAGGGCGCGAACTGAACCGAACGTCTTGCTGATCTCCCGCACCGCCAGCCGAGGATCGCGACTCATCCCGCTGCTTCCCGCTCCCTCAACGCCGTTGCTCGACCAGGCGCCGAACCTGGTTGTTGAACAGAACCGCGGCGATCAGAAGGGTTCCGAGCGCGACCTGGAACCAGTCAGCGTTGACGCCGATCATCACGATGCCTTGCCGGACGAGACCGAAGATGAGGGCGCCGAGCGCAGCGCCTACGGCCGACCCGTAGCCGCCCCTGAGGAGGGTCCCGCCGATGACGACCGCGGTGATCGCCCAGAACTCCTGCAGGGTGCCGCGGAGCGTATCCGCTCCGTTGAACTGCACCGCCTGGATGATTCCGACGAGACAGGCCGCGGCGGCCGTGGTCATGAACAGCCTGATCTTCACCCGGTTTACGGGAACTCCCAGGTTCCGCGCCGTTTCCGCATGTCCGCCGGCGCCGAAGATCCAGTTGCCGTAGCGCGTTCGGTTGAGGGCCCACGTCGCGGCGGCCGTGAGGCCGATCCACCAGATCACTGAGACGCGGAAGTGCGGCAGCGGGCTGCTGGCGAACAGGAACCTCGCCGCCTCGTAACCCGTCGAGCCGTCGAGGCCGCCCAGCTGCGTCCGGCCGCTGAGCCCGCGGCTGATCGCGATCGTGAGCCCGCGAACGGTGAACAACATGCCGAGCGTGACGATGAAGGAGGGAAGGCCGGTCCAGACGACGATGATGCCGTTCAGGTAACCGATCGAGAGGCACAGACCCACAGTCGCCGCCAAGGCGGGCCAGAGCGGCCAGCCGAAGTGGGTGGTGAGCAGCATGATGGACATGCCCGACGCCCCGATGATCGAGCCGACCGACAGGTCGAACTCACCCCCGATCATCAGGAGGGACACGGCCACGGCCAGGATTCCGAGAGGCGCGGCCGCGTTCAGGTACGCCGCCGTCCCGGCCCGGCTCAGGAAGGGCTCGCCGGCCTGAATCGCGAAGAAGATCCAGAGGACCGCCGCCCCCAGCGCGGCCGCCAGCTCGGGCCGGGCGAGAAGGCGCCTCACGCGGGGAGACCTCGCGGCCCCCATCCCTACCGCACTCCCCGTCCGACGAGCCGGATGACCTCGGCAGCGTTATCGCCGGTCACGAAGGCAGGCCCGGTTCGGATCACGCCGTCGGGAAGCGCTCCGATCTGGACGGCCTTGTGAAGAAGGACGACGGCCAGATACCCCTGCAGATACGGCTGCTGATCGATCGCGAAGCTCATCTCGCCTTCCCGGATCGCCTCCAGAACGGGCAGAGAGAGGTCGAAGGTGGCGAGCTCGAGCGTCGTGTCGAGCCCACCGGATGCCCGTAGCATCGCCAGGGCCGCCAGGGCCGGGACGGCGCCGGCGGACCCGAGCGTCAGAACACCGTCGATGCCGGGCTCGCGCGCCAGTGCGCCCCTGATCCTCTGCTGGGCGTCTTCGGGGTCGGCCAGGTCGACGGCAAGCACCAGCACGCTGCCACCCGCATCGCGAAGGCCATCCTCCAGCCCGGCGCAGCGACTGTCCAGGGCGATGTTCCCCACCTCGTGGTTCACGCACAGCGCGCGGGTCACGCCGGCTCCGGCCATCCGCCGTCCCGTCGCGAAACCGGCGTCCCGCTCGGGTTGGCCGATGTGTGCCCTCAGGCCCAGGTCGCGGAAGACACGCGCCCCCGAGTTGATCGAGAGGATGGCGATGCCGGCAGCGGAGGCCGCCCGAATCGATGGAGCGAGAGCGTCGCCGTCGGGAATCGAGACGGCCAGGCCCGCCGGGCGGGAGGCCACCACCGCATCGATGAGCTGGCTCATCTCGACCATGTCGAAGGTGCCGGGAGCCTGGTACTCGACCCGGAGTCCCAGTTCGGCTCCCGCATCTCGAGCCCCGGTCGCCACGACGGACCAGAAGGGATCGGCCGACTGCCCGTGGGTCACCAGGACGATGCGGGGGGTCTCCGCCCTTGCGGTCGGGTCCCCGCGGTCGGTCGCCCCGACATCCTCCCCATGCTCGCCGGGCGATCCACAGGCGGCCAGGGCGAGCAGCCAGAGCAACGCGGGCGGTCGCAGCGTCATGACAGGGGATGGTCCGCGGGCAGGCTGAAGCGCTCCAGCGTTGCGGCGGCCTCCGCCAGCCTCTCGCGCTCGTCCGGCGAGAGCCCGGCCACGCGCTCCGCGAGCTTCGCCACCCTGCGCTCGCGGCCCTCGAAAAGCAGCCGCTTGCCCTTTGATGTGGCCCGGATCCGTATGACCCGGCGGTCCCGGGTGTCCCGCTGCCGGCTGACCAATCCCTCCCACTCCAACTCCTTGACCAGGCGAGAGATGGTGGGCGGACGCACCTGCTCGGCCTCGGCGAGCTCGGAGATCGAGATCGGGCCTCCGAAGACGATGACGGAGAGGGCGGAAAGGCGCGAAGCGGTCAGACCGCTCTTCGAGTCCACCGTCCGCACGTGCCGGAGAAGGTGAATCGCGGCCGAGTGGAGACGGTCGGCGACCTGGCGGTCCGTTGCGCTCAAGGACGTCCCACGCCGGCCGGGCCCCGGTCGGATCGACGGCGACTTGACGAAACGGTGTGCGAGGTCGTATTCATTTCGTTAGCTAAGCTAATAATTGTGGAGGCAAGATATCTTTCGGGCCGGACCAGGTCAACGTGCGCTTCGCAGAGCACCCGAGCCGAGGGGCCCGAGAAGCAGGAGAAGGCGATGAGCGACGGATCTTCCTTCAAGCTGAGAGCGATCGGACAGGTGGCGATCAACGTCCACGACTTGGAGCGGGCGATCGAGTTCTACCGCGACGTGCTGGGTCTGGAGTATCTGTTCAGCGCGCCTCCACAGATGGCGTTCTTCGATTGCGGTGGGGTGCGCCTGCTGCTCGGCGTGCCCGAGGAGAAGGGGTCGGACCATCCCGCCTCGATCCTCTACTACCGGGTCGATGACATCGACGTCGCTCATCAGGGCCTTCTGGCCGGGGGAGCCTCCTTCGAGCGGGAGCCCTTCGCGGTGCACAGGACGGAGGAGTCCGAGCTGTGGCTCGCGTTCCTCCGCGACTCGGAAGGCAATCTTCTCGCTCTGATGAGCGAGGTCCCGGTCGCCTAAGTCGCCTCGATTCGACGGGGAACGGCGCTCGACCCGGGGTGCTCCAATGAGCATCTTGGTACCATGAACGCGAATCTCCCTTCAGGTCGTCCCCGTCCCTCGGGCCGCCGGTCCGACGAGCTCCGCCCCGTTACCCTCGAGCTCGGCGCGGCACCCTTCGCGGAAGGGTCCTGCATCATCTCCACCGGAGCCACGCGCGTCCTCTGCACCGCGACGGTGGAGGATGGCGTCCCTCCGTGGCGTGAGGGAAGAGGTGGTTGGGTCACCGGCGAGTACGCGATGATCCCCCGGGCGACGCCCGAGCGTACCCGGCGCGAGCGGACCGGGGCCCGGGGCCGAACCCAGGAGATTCAGCGGCTCATAGGCCGGTCCCTCAGGGCCGCCACCGACCTGGCTCGTCTGGGTGAGCGGACCGTGACGATCGACTGCGATGTGCTGAGTGCCGACGGCGGTACGCGCACTGCTTCGATCACCGGAGCCTGCCTCGCGCTCTGGGAGGCCTTGGATGGCCTCGTGCAGGCCGGCGACCTTGAGTCGAGCCCGCTAGAGCAGCTGGTCGCCGCAACCAGCGTCGGGATCGTCGGCGGAGATCCGTGCCTGGATCTGGATTACGCCGAAGACTCGACGGCCGACGTGGATCTCAATGTCGTCTCGCTCGAGGATGGGCGGATGGTGGAGGTGCAGGGCACCGCCGAGGGCACGCCGTTTCGGCGCGATGGGCTGGCCGAGATGTTGGACCTGGCGGAGGTCGGGATCAGCGAGCTGCTAAGATTGCAGCGAACGGCGATGAGGCGGGCAGGTTAGGGAGTGAATCGGTCGGCGCGCCTGGCCCCGCCCAAAGGAGGCGGCACACCGACCCGATCCAGGATTTCGAGCCGGGACTAGTTCTTCGCCCGGTTCATGTTCGTGGCGTAGATCTCGTCCTTGTGGCCGCTGAAGTACTTGAAGAACATCTCGGCCATCGCGTCCCATTCCTCCCGCTCGGGCGTGTCCTCTTCCGGCTGGTTCTCCTCGAACCACGCGTCGCATGCCGGACAGTCCGCCTCGATATCCGCCCATTCATCGTACTCGGCCATGATCACGACGTCCTTGGAGTTCGCGCCCCAGTTGTGCGTGGCGACCCGGTACCAGAGGATGTTCGGATTCACCCTGGCGCCGGGTGCCATCACCTGGTCGATCCACTCCATCGCCTTCTCGCGGTCCGCGGTAGCCGGCATATGGATGTGCGTGACCGTGATGTAGTTGAAGTCCGGTTCCTCCTCGTCGTCGTCCTGCGCGAGCACCGGACTTGGAGCGAGGGTCAAAGTGGCAGCCACCAGCAGGGCTGCCAGAACGGTGAAGCGTCGCATAGATAACTTCCTTTCCTTCCGTTGGGCGGGGCGGTAGCTGATCGATTGCGGCGAGAATTTGGCGCTTTAGCCGCCGAAGAACAACAGGCTCGCGCGCCAGTCCGCCCTCGAAGGGGCCCATCGACGTTTCGAGTGCCCTCGGAACCGGTTAACGTCATTCGTGTCCGAGGGTCGATCACGTGCTCCCGATCACTGACCGGATGCACAGGCTCAACCGGCCCCAACCCCTCGCGGACTCGGAGGTCCGATGCGACGAACGTTGACGGCTGCGCGCGGCCTGATACTCGCCACGGGACTGCTGATCGGTCTTGCCACGGCAGCGATGGGCCAGGTCCGAGGCGGCATCAAGGGCGGGTATAACTCGTCCAACGTCAGCCTGAACGTGGACGATGACAAGGTCGACACGAAGTCGAAGGGCGGGTTTCACGTCGGTGGCACGTTGTACGTCGGCTCTCCGACCTGGGGCATCGAGGTCCAGGGGCTCTACACGAAGAAGGGCTTCAAGCGGAATCCCGAGAGCGAGGTTCCCTTCGACGAGGAGTGGAGCTTCTCCTACTGGGAGTTTCCTCTTCTCCTCATGGCGCAGACCCCGATGGCGGTCACGTCGCCCCGGGTCTTCTTCGGCCCCACGTTCAGCTTCCAGACATCCTGCAAGAGAAAGGTCTTCGATGAGCTCGACGAGGTGGAGTTGGACTGTCTCCCGGGCCAGGTGAAGAGCACCGACATCGGGTTTCTGGTCGGCATCGGCATCAAGGCCACAAGCCTGACGATCGACATTTCGTACGAGTGGGGCTTCAAGGATATTGCGGAAAGCGAGATCATCAGCATGAAGAATCGAAACTTGATGTTCTCGGTGGGGTTGACCTTTCCGAACTGAGACGCAGGGCGAGATCGAGAGCGAGGATGAGCCGAGCACGGTTGGAGCTCGAATAATCAGGGAAACGAAGATGAAGAATATTCCGAGGCCGGGCATGGATCGGTCCAGGTGGATGGCGGCGGCGGCTGCCCTGATGATCGCGGCCTGCGGCACGAGCCAGGATGGCGGCGGCTCGGCTGCGGCCTCCGCCGGTCCGGGCTCCGGAGAGGGAGATGCGGCGGCCGAGGTGCTGGCATCCATAGACGGAAGGGAAATCACCCTGGCCGACCTGGATGAGCAGGTACGCGATCAAATCTCCAGGATGGAATACCAGTACCGCTCGCAGCGGTCGCAGGTGCTGGAGGCCGCCGTCGAAGAGGTGATCCAGGACCGTCTGCTGACAGAGGCCGCGGCGGCGCGAGGCGTGAGCCTCGAGGAGATCGTGGCTACCGAGACGGAGGGGAGGGTCGAGGTCTCGGAGGCGGAGATCGAGGACTGGTACCTTCGGAACAGCTCGCGGCTTCAGGGCCAGCCGCTGGAAGCGGTGGCCCCGCAGATCCGGCAATACCTGGAGGATGTCGAGCGCCAGCAGCTGGTGACGGCTCTCGTGTCGCAGCTGGGGTCAGAGCACGAGATCGAGTACTTCGTGGAGCCGGCACGGGCCGAGTTCGATTTGGAGGGCGCTCCTACCTTCGGGCCTGACGACGCTCCCGTCACGCTTATCGAGTTCTCCGACTTCGAATGTCCCTTCTGCAGCCGGTTCTTCCCGACGCTCAACAGGATCAAGGAGCAGTACCGGGACCGCGTGCGCGTCGTGTACCTTCAGTTCCCGCTCACGAACATCCACCCCAACGCCTTCAAGGCGGCCGAGGCCTCCCTCTGCGCACACGAGCAGGGAAGCTTCTGGGAGATGCATGACCTGCTGTTTCAGGAGCAGGGGTCGCTGGCCGTGTCGGACCTCAAGGAGAAGGCGGGGCGGTTGGGACTCGATGCGGAGGAGTTCGGCTCCTGTCTCGATTCCGGCCGGCAGGTGGACCGAATCCGGCGAGACTTGAGCCAGGGACAGGCCGCCGGGATCAACGGGACGCCGGCGCTCTTTGTGAACGGCATCAACGTGCCCGGCGGAGCCGTGCCTTTCGAAGTGGTGGCGGCCGCGATCGACCGCGAGCTACGCCGAAGCGAGTCCGACTAAGAGGGGCCGACAACGCGTTTTCGGCTCGCGTTATTTCTCAGCCCGTTCCACGACGATGGAGCATTTGGTCACCAGAGCAGCGATCGCGCCGATCGCTGCCCATACGGGGATGAGGACGGCTCCGACCACGCCCAACGTCAACGGCACCTCGATGAGCGTCTTCCCCTCGTCGTCCTTGATGATGATGCGCCGGACGTTTCCCTCGTGAATGATCTCCTTGACCTTGGCGACAAGATCATCGCCTCTGACTCGATGTTCCTCCGTGCCGATCCGCTTCTGCTCCAACTGTCGCCTCCTCGCTTCTTGCTCCGCGTGACGAGATCCGGCATCAATTCGTTATGAAGTGGTCGTACTCAGGCGTTCCGCGGGTGAGCTGGGCGTCGAGCTCGACGCCCAGCGCGTCCGCCACGCTCGTCGCGAGCTGAAAAAACCCGGCGAGCATCACGACCGCCAGCACTTCCTCGTCCGCCAAACCCTCCTCGCGTAGGCCCGCGACGTCGGATTCGGAGAGCTCACTCGGCTTCAGGGTCATCTTCTCACAATAGGCCAGGATCGTTCTCCGCCGGGGGCTGAGATCGGCGCCTCTCCAGTCTCGCCTCAGGGCTTCCACGAGGTCGTCATCGCCGGTGAGCTTACGCAGAAACTCCGCGTGAGCCTCCGTTCAGTAGTGGCAATCCCGTGCCGCGCTCACGACCGTCGCGATCATCTCGCGCTCGACCCGGGAAAGCGGCCCGCCGCCGTACACCGCGTTGCTGAGCTTCACATAGCCGCGGAGGGCGGCCGGATTCAGGCTCATCGACCGCCGGATGTTCGGGACGAAGCCGAACTTGCGGAGGCAAGCCTCGTAGAGGGGCTCCAGGGGGCCTCGCGCGTCTTCGGGGGGCACCGTGTCGATCCAGGTCATAAGGGCTCCCAATCGGTCCGAGCTGTCGAGTTCCGTCTCTCTGAAGATCCGGCGACGCTTCTGCCGGCCGACGACACAGTATAGCTTCCCGGGTCCGTTGGACGCGCAGGCCGCTGTTCACCTTCGGCAGGTTGGATCCGAGCCCAAGTGAGCCCGCGAGGAGGAGACAAGTGAGGCGACGCACGAGGACGTTAGCTCTGGTATTGCTGAGCGCCGCGCTCGCCGGGGTGCTTCCCGGCTCGGGCTTCACGAGCCGAGCCTGGGCCCAATCCGCTGATCGGTTCGAGCTGACGGATGTCTTCGAGCTCGAGTGGGCGTCCGATCCGCAGATCTCGCCCGACGGAGAGCGGGTCGTGTACGTCCGCAACTCGTTTGACGTGATGGCCGACCGGCGCGTCTCCGACCTCTGGATCATCGGCGTGGATGGGTCGGATCACCGGGCGCTGAGCTCGCTTCCCGGCGCCGAGGCATCCCCTCGCTGGTCTCCGGATGGAGGCCGCATCCTCTACCTCTCCCACGGGGAGGGTGAAGACGGGGTGAACCGGCTCTGGCTGCGCTGGGTGGGCACCGACGATCGAGCTCTTCTTGCGACCTTGACCCACTCTCCCGGCGGCCTCGTGTGGTCGCCGGACGGCCGGTGGATCGCCTTCACGATGTTCGTTCCCTCGCCTGTGGAGCCCTTCGTGGAGCTCCCGGAGAAGCCTGAGGGTGCCGATTGGGGCGAGCCGTTCATGGCGATCGACGAATTGGAGTACCGCTCCGACGGCGACGGCTATCTGGAAGAGGGCTACGCGCAGCTGTTCGTGCTTCCGGCCGATGGAGGCACGCCCCGCCAGCTGACGATGGGACCGTACAATCACGACGGCGCGATCCAGTGGACGCCGGACGGCGGGTCGCTGATCATCTCCGCCCAGCGGCAGGAGGACTGGAAGTACTCGCCCAGGAATACAGACATCTACGAGGTCTCGGTCGCGGACGGTGCGGTACGTCCTCTCTCCGAGCGGATCGGGCCCGACTCCGAGCCCGTCGTCTCACCGGACGGAACGGCGATCGCGTACGTGGGCTTCGATGACCGGTACCAGGGCTATCAGGTCACCGAGCTGTACGTGATGGACCGCGACGGCGGGGACGTCCGCAGCCTAACGGCGGGCTTCGACCGGGACGTCGAGAACCCGGCGTGGAGTGCGGACGGCTCGGGCCTCTTCTTCCAGTACGACGACGAAGGGAACACGAAGCTCGCGTTCTTGGCGCTGGATGGGAGCGTCCGAACGCTGGCGGCGGACCTGGGCGGCCTCTCCCTCGGTCGGCCGTACTCGGGAGGCACGTTCTCGGTCGCAGCGGACGGCCGCTTCGCCTTCACGCTCTCCCGGCCGGATCACCCGGCGGATGTGGCCGTGGGCGGCCCCGGCTTCGAGTCCCCGCTGCGTCTCACCGCACTCAACGACGACCTCCTCTCGCACAAGCGGCTGGCAGAGGTCGAGGAGATCTGGACCGAGTCCTCCTACGACGGACGGCGGATCCAGGCCTGGATCGCCAAGCCGCCGGGCTTCGATCCCTCGCGCAAGTATCCGCTGATTCTCGAGATCCACGGCGGACCCTTTGCCAACTACGGTGACCGGTTCTCGGCCGAGGTGCAGTTGTACGCGGCCGCCGGCTACGTCGTGCTGTACGTGAACCCGCGCGGCTCGACGAGTTACGGCGGCGAGTTCGGCAACCTCATCCACCACGCCTATCCGAGTCAGGACTACGATGATCTGATGTCGAGCGTGGATGCCGCGATCGAGCGTGGCTACGTGGACGAGGGCAACCTGTTCGTCACCGGCGGGAGCGGCGGTGGGGTGCTGACCGCCTGGATCGTGGGCAAGACGGACCGGTTCCGGGCTGCGGCGTCGGCGAAGCCGGTGATCAACTGGTACAGCTTCGTTCTCACCGCCGACCGGACGTCGTTCTTCTCCCGCTGGTGGTTTCCGGGGTTCCCGTGGGATCACGCCGAGCACTACATGTCACGCTCGCCGCTATCGCTGGTCGGCAACGTGACCACGCCGACCATGCTGCTGACGGGAGAGGAGGATTACCGCACGCCGATCTCGGAGAGCGAGCAGTTCTACACGGCGCTCAAGCTGCGCAAGGTGCCCACGATGCTCGTCCGGATCCCGGACGCATCGCACGGGATCGCGTCCAAGCCGAGCAACCTGATGGGCAAGATCGCCTACATCCTCGGCTGGTTCGAGCGCTACCGAACGGATGCGCGGCGAACGGCAGCCGCCACCTCGACGCCCTGAACGCGATGCTGTCACTGGAGGCGGGTGTGCTCCGCGAGCGGATTGCGGAGTTGGAAGACGTAGCGCGGCGTCTGGAGCCGGGGCCAGAGGACCGGGAGGCTCTCCGCGCACCCGTCGTCGGCCACTCGGAGGAGTTCTACGCCGGGTTGGAGGAAGCGCTTGCCTACCGAGTCACGGAGGACAAAGGGGTGGGCATCCTGGCGGTGCCGATTCCGGAGAACGGAATCGGGATCGATGAGGCGCTCGAGATCATCGGGGAGCACGTCGACCGTCCGGGCCTCAACCCCGCATCGGGCGGCCACATGGCGTACGTGCCCGGCGGCGGGGTCTTCGCCTCCTCCCTCGGGGACTACCTGGCGGACGTCGGAAACCACTACTCCGGCGTCTTTTACGCGACCCCAGGCGCGGCGCGCCTGGAGAACCTGCTCGTGCGCTGGATGGCCGACCTCGTGGGCTATCCGGAGTCGGCACTCGGCACGCTCTCGTCGGGCGGATCGATCGCCAACCTCACCGCGGTCGTCGCGGCCCGCGATGCCAAGCGGGTCCGTCCTCGCGATGTGGAGCGCTCGCCGGTCTACATGACCCGCCAGGTCCACCACTGCGTGACCAAGGCGATGCGCTTGGCCGGCTTGGGCGAGGCTCCGATCCGAGGGGTTCCCCTCGACGACCGGTACCGCATGCGGGCGGATGAGTTGGCACGCCTGATCGAAGCCGACCGCGAGGCGGGCCTGCGGCCGTGGATGGTCGTGGCGTCCTCGGGCACGACGGACACCGGAGCGATCGACCCGGTCGATGAGATCGCGGACGTCGCCGAAGCGGAAGGGCTCTGGCTTCACGTCGACGCGGCCTACGGCGGATTCTTCCTTCTCACCGAGCTCGGGCGGGAGCTGATCCGCGGCCTCGAGCGCTCTGATTCCGTCGTGATGGACCCGCACAAAGGCCTCTTCCTTCCCTACGGAACGGGGGCTCTGATCGTGAAGGACGGGGAGCTGCTCGCCCGCTCGCAGCACTACGAGGCCAACTACCTGCAGGACGCACTCAGCTCCACCGAGGAGATCTCACCGGCTGACCTGTCGCCCGAGCTGACCCGCCACTTCCGCGGGCTGCGGATGTGGATGCCGCTCGTGCTTCACGGCCTCGTACCCTTCCGGGCGGCCCTCGAAGAGAAGATCCAGCTCTGCCGCTATTTTTACGAGGAGCTGGGGAGGATTCCGGGGATGGAGCGCGGTCCCTACCCGGAGCTGTCGGTGGCGCTCTACCGCTACGTTCCCGACGAGGGTGATCCCAACGAGTTCAACGCCCGCCTGATCCGGGAGGTACAGCGGGACGGCCGCATCTTCCTCTCCTCGACGACGATCGACGACGTCTTCTGGCTCCGGCTCGCCGTCCTCTGCTTCCGCACGCATCGCCGTCATGTGGATCTGGCACTCGAGATCCTGAAGGAGAAGATCGCCAAGCTGGAGGGTTGAAGCAGGCGGATGGAAGGTGCGCCGCGTCTACTCGTTTCGTCGCGTGACGACGAGCTGGTCCCCTTCGATCCGGGTTTTCCGGTAGCCCGCGAGGTGGAAGATCTCCAGGGCGTAGAAGCGCGCCACGCGGCGGTCGATGCGAAGCGTGCCCGGGCGGTCGCGATCGCGATGGACGCCCGGCAGAAGCGGAAGCAGCGCGTCGATCCGAAGGCGGCGAAGGGCGGACGACACCGTAAGCCAGAAGGCGCTGAACTTCCGGATCACGAAGAAGCCATCGTCGCCCTGCCGCTGATAGAGGGGCATGAGGATGCCTCCGTCCTCGGGCGCACGAAGCTCGCCGCGATCGTTTCGCCCAAGGAGGTCTCCCTCGCTTATCGTCTGGAAGCTCACGAACCCGGGAAGCATCTGGAAGCCGTCGTCGTCACGAGTGCCGTGGCGGTGCGTGACCTCCACCACCTGAGGCAAGCCTTTGGTGGCCGCGGCGAGGCGTTCGCGGGCCTCCGCGACGGCCGGGAGACCGTCGGGTTCGATAAGGACGCCGGTCTCGGCCAGGGCCAGCCAGACGGCAGCCTCGCAGTACTCCACCGATAGCGGGTCGTCGTGCTGCCCGCCCTCGAATCCGAGCGTGATGTACCCTTCGCCATCCAGGTGATCGAGCAGGGTGTGATCCAGGTGCTCCTCGAGGCCCAGCACGTGAGGCACCGGGAAGCGGAGAGCGAAGCGCCGATTGCGCAGCGTATCCATCACCGTGGCGAACGGCGGACTCTCGCCGGAGGTGGTGTGCAGGTCCAGGCAGTAGACCTCGCCGCGCGCTCGAGCCACGGCCGAGTCGATCTCCTCGAGAAGCTGCCCGGCCTCCAGGTCCTCGGCGTCTTCGAGGGCATCTGCCCGGTGAGCCCTCAGGGCAGCCACCTTCGCCGGGGACCAGTGCCGGTTGAGGTCGGAGTCCACAAAGCGCTCTCCCCGCGACACGGCGGTGAGGTTCCCGACGAGGCCGATGAACTCGCCACGCATCGGCGGCCGCTCGGCCTCGAGGCGTGCGAAGACCTTCTCCAAGGCCCGCAGGCCGGCCGGCTCGTTGCCGTGAAGGGAAGCCGTGCACAGCAGCGTCGGACCGGCCGCTTCCCCGACCAGCTGGCCGACTACGCGATCGACTTCCAAGGCAGGCAGCGGCTCCGTGCTCACACCGATGGACATCCGTTCATGCTCAACACTCCAATCACGTCAGGCAAGGACCACGCCAGCCTCGGCTACGGGTAGAGCCGCGTCACGGACCAACCGTCGTCCTCGCGACGGAAGCGGATGCGGTCGTGCAGCCGATCCACTCGGCCCTGCCAGAACTCGATGACGTCGGGTCGCAGCCGAAAGCCGCCCCAGAACGGAGGCAGCGGGACCTCGTCGCCGTCGAACTCCGCTTTCCGCTCCTGGAATCGCCGCTCCAGCTCCTCCCGGCTCGTGAGGACCGAGCTCTGTGCGGAGGCCCAGGCGCCCAGACGGCTGCCGCGCGCCCGCGTCCCGAAATAGGCGAGACTCTCCTCCTCGCTCAGCCGCACGACGGTGCCCTCCACCCTCACCTGACGGTGCAGGATGTTCCAGTAGACCAGGAAGGTCGCCCGTCCGTTCTCGGCGAGCTCGGCGGCCTTGCGGCTCTCGTAGTTCGTGTAGAAGACGAACCCGCGAGCGTCGAAGCCCTTCAGCAACATCATGCGGACCGACGGTTCGCCATCCGGTGTGGCCGTGGCGAGAGCGATCGCCTCAGGAAGAAAGAGTCCGGCCTTCTTCGCCGAGGAGAACCACCGATCGAAGAGAGCGATCGGGTCGGACCCGGCCGAATCCTCGGAGAGTCCGCCGACCGTCCCCTTTCCGACCGTGACGAGGGAGCGCAGGATTGTTCGAATCGACATTTGCGCAACGCTCGCGGCGCCCGGCAGGCCTGTCAAGCGGGGGAGGTCCATGAACGCAGGCGACTTCGAGGACGAGAGGGGGGACTTTCGGCTGGAGGTCCCCGAGCGCTTCAACTTCAGCCGCGACGTCATCGATCGCTGGGCCGAGGATCCGCAGCGCCGCGCGCTGTGGTGGATCGACGACGACGGCAACGAGCGGCAGTGGACCTTCGCCGAGCTCGCCCGAGAGAGCCGGAGGGTCGCCGACGGTCTTGCCGGTCTCGGCGTCCGGCGTGGCGATGTAGTTCTCGTGATCCTTCCGAGAGTCATCGAGTGGTGGCTGACGAGCCTGGCGTGCTTCCGACTCGGCGCGGTGATGAGCCCGGGGACGACTCAGCTCTCGAGCAAGGATATCGCGCACAGGATCCAGGCTGCCGAGGCCACCTGCGTCGTCACCATCACGGAGGTGGCGCCACGGGTGGAGGAGGCGGTCGAGAGCCTCGGCGGCTCCTCGAAGCTGAAGACCTGCATCGCCGCCGGAGGCGGCCGGCGGCCGGGGTGGTCGGGGTTTGCCGACCTGGTCGACGGCGCGTCCGAGGAGTTCGAGACGGCCGACACGAGAAGCGATGAGATGGCCCTGCTCTACTTCACGTCGGGCACGACCGGTGGGCCGAAGATGACCGTGCACACCCACGCCTCATATCCCTTGGGCCACCTGATAACCGGCAAGTTCTGGCTCGACCTCACCGAGCAGGACGTTCACTGGAACATCAGCGACACGGGGTGGGCCAAGGCGGGCTGGAGCTCGATCTTCGGTCCCTGGCACATGGGTGCGACGATCTTTGCCCATCACGAGGAGCGTTTCCACGTGAAGCGCGCCCTCGAGATCCTGAGCGAGTATCCGATCACCTCCGTGTGCGCTCCGCCGACCATCCTCCGATTGTTCGTGCTCGAGGACCTCTCTCGGTTCGAGTTCTCGACGCTGCGCTCGGTCGTGACGGCGGGAGAGCCGCTGAACCCGGAGACGTACGAGAGCTGGCAAGCGGCGACCGGCTTGACGATTCGCGAGGGGTACGGGCAGACCGAGACCGTGATTCTCGTCGGGGCATTCCGAGGGGTGACGCCCCGTGCGGGATCGATGGGCGTCGCCGCCCCGGGTTTCGATCTTCAGGTCATCGACGACGACGGTAACGTGCTGCCGCCGGGCGGTGAGGGCGACCTCGCCGTCCGCGTGAAGCCGGATCGTCCCGTCGGTCTGTTCAAGGAGTACTGGAAGGAGCCGGAGCGCACCGCCCGGTTCTTCAAGGGCGACTGGTACATCACCGGCGACCGGGCGGTGAGGGACGAGGACGGCTACTTCCGCTTCGTCGGTCGGGCCGACGACGTGATCCTGTCCGCCGCCTACCGTATCGGGCCGTTCGAAGTCGAGAGCGCCCTGCTCGAGCACCCGGCGGTGGCCGAGTCCGCGGTCGTGGCGAGCCCGGATCCCGTTCGGGGGTGGGTGGTCAAGGCGTTCATCGTACTCTCCCGGGGCTACGAGCCGACCGAAAACCTGGCCCGCGAGCTCCAGCAGTTCGTGAAGCGGACGACGGCTCCCTACAAGTACCCGCGGAAGGTGGAGTTCGTCACCGAGTTGCCCAAGACGGTGAGCGGCAAGATCCGTCGCGCCGAGCTCCGCCAACGCGAGATCGACGGCTAGCGGAAGCGCACCTCGGAAGCGAAGCGTCTCCACGCCTCGATCACCTGATCGGCCAAATCGCCGCTCAACCGCTCGATCTCGCCGGGATGGGCGTCCAGGTGCTCCAGCAGCTGGCGTCGAAGGATCTGATCGAAGGGGGCCGCCGCGAGCTTCGGGTGGCCGATCCCCAGCTGCACGCCAGCATCGTAGGCGACCTCGGCGAGCTCATCGGGTGAGCCGAAGGTCTCGTCGATGTCGATCTCCTCGTAATTGCGCACCCATCCGTGCGTCCAGAAGTTGCCCTCGTCGAGTCGGATGTAGCCCAACCACTGAAACGGCTCGTAGGAGATCCGCGCCTGGCTCAGGAGGACTCGCAGGGGATCGTCGTCCGTGGTCTGGATGCAGTCGATTCCGGCGAGGTCTCGCACTCGCTTGATCTCGATCACGTCGTCGTCCATCGGGTGGGGTGAAGGCCCCTCCACGCGGACGATGAACTTGGTGTTGAGAGCACTTCCCACGCCCAGCTTCAGGTAGCCCACGCTCACCGGCGCGAAGTAGCTCCGGTCGACCTCGGGGTCCTCCTCGGCCATGACCTCCGCGAAGCGCCGAAGCGCTTGGTACAGCTCGCTTTCCACCTCGGGCGGTACCGGCTCCGTCAGGGAGTCCACCCAGGCCAGGTACCGGGTCGTGTCGCGGCTGAAGGAAGAGCGAAGCCGCTCGACGACCCTGGGTTCCGGCGCCTCGATCGCGGGATCTTCGAGGGCGGAGGTGTAGCCTCGGAGAAAGGTGCTCACGAGCCCTTCCTCGACAAGCTCGTCCCAGCCGTTGATCCGGCTGGCGAGCCGCAGGGACACGGCGAACCTCATGAGATCCAGAAAGGACGGGCCCTGCGAGGAATCGTCGAAATCGGTGAGCCCCCGGCCGAGATCGGTGATCGCGTACTGCTCCACGTGAGCATCTCCGTGCAGGTTCAGTTGAAAGGAACGAACCTGCTCGGAGGAGAGTGCTGCAAGTCGGTCGGCGAAGAGATCGCAGACGCGCCGGCTGAACGGAATGTTGATGAATCGGAAGTAGCCGTGCGGGTCGGCGAGCAGCCGGTCGAGCAGGTCGGGGTTCTCCGAGAAGTCGAAGTCCGCCGGGTCGACGTAGAGCGAGGCGGCTGCCGCTGGAAGGGCAGGCTCGCCGCCCTCGTCCCGATCCGAGCTCCGTTCGGTCTCTCGATCGGCGCTCCCGTCCCCGGGTGCGCAGGCGGCTACCAGTGAGAGGCCCAGGCAGGCTGCTGCGCAGCGCACTAAGGCACGCGCGGTCGTCATCCAAGTCATCCCAGGCTCAACCAAAGGAGGGACAGAGATCCAGCAGATCGTAATAGAGAAGGCGAGCCAACACGTTCTCTCGATACTCGGCGGTCGAACGGATGTCGTCGATCGGAGACACATCCTCGCGGATGCCGGGCAGGAGGTCGTCCGGTCCTCCCACCGCGGCGCCCTCCTCGAGGATCCGCTCCACGGCCGGGCAGCGGCATACGAACGGCGCCACGCTGTTTGCCACCACCCTCCACCCGGCGTCGGATCTCGTCACCGCCACTCCTACCTTCGTGATCGCCTGTGCCCGTCGCGAGCCCACTTTCTCGAAGATCTGGACGTCGTAGGCGCGGCGCGGCACCCGAATCTCCGTCACCAGCTCGTCCGGTGACCGCCGCATCTCCTTGTACCCCGAGTAGAACCCCGAGAGAGGCACCTCGCTCCGGCCGCGGGTCGAGTCGAGCACGACGACCGCGTCGTACGCCATCAACACCGGGACACCGTCCGCCGCCGGGGAGGCGTTGACGATGTTCCCCGCCCAGCTGCCGCGCGTCTGGATCTGCACGGAACCCACCTGCCGCGCCGCGTCGATGAGGAGCGGAAGCTCGTTCCAGGCTCGGCGGTCCTCGATGATGTCCCAATACGTCGTGAGTCCTCCCAGGACCAGCTCGTCCGCCTCCCAGCGATGCGGGCGCAGCTCCTCCACGCCCGACAGGTCCAGATAGGAGCGCTCGTGCAGCTCCGTGCGCTGCGGCCAATGAACGAGCAGGTCCGTGCCACCGGCCATGGGTACCAGGTCGGGGTCGGCAGCGAGTGACCCGAGCGCTTCGGCCAGGGAACCGGGGAGGAGAACGCTCACCCGGCCTCCCGATCCCCCAGCGCACCCTCGACGCCTTCGATGATTCCGTCATAGCCGGTGCAGCGGCAGAGGTTGCCCGCCATCAGCTCACGCACCGTGTGGGTCTCGAGTCGATCAGGGTGCCGAACGATCCACTCGGCGGTCATCACCACCCCGGGCGTGCACGCGCCGCACTGCGTGGTACCGCGGGCGTGGTAGTGCGCCATGCCCTTCGGATCCAGCGATTCGATGGTTTCCACGAGACGGCCGCGCACTTGATAGGCTGGAACGAGGCAAGAGTCCACGGGAAGCCCGTCCAGGTAGACGGTGCATGCGCCGCACTCGCCCTCGGCACAGCCCTCCTTCGTTCCAGTGAGCCCCAGACGGTATCGAAGGAGATCCAGGAGCCGCTCCGACGGGCTGACCTCCACCGTCGTCGGCTCTCCGTTGAGCGTGAAGGAGATCCGGAGCGGATCGCTTCTCCCGTCGCTCATCGGTCGCCGTTACCCAACAAGGCCATCAGCCGTTCGGGAGTGAGCGGGATCTCGGTGGGCTGCCGTCCCGTCGCCGCGGCGACGGCGTTCAATACGGCCGGCGCCGCACCGACCAGCGGAAGCTCCCCGACGCCCTTGGCGCCCTGGGCTCCGTGCTCGTACGGGAACTCCACGAACTCGACCCGGATCGGCGGGAGATCTCCGCTCGTCGGGATGATGTAGTTGGTCAGCTGGCCGTTCTGCATCGCCCCGTCCTTCCAGACGCACTCCTCGAGCAGCGCCCAGCTGATTCCCTGGGCGACGCCGCCCTGCACCTGACCTCTGGCCAGCGTCTCGTTCAGAACGGTCCCCACATCTTGCACCGAGACGAAATCGAGCACGCGCACGCCGTACGTTCGCAGGTCGACCTCGACCTCTGCCACGTGTGCGGCCCACCCGAACGCGCCGTACGCGTCTCCGAGGTAGTTCTCCTCATCCCACTCGATCCCCGGCGGCGGCTCGTAGCGCGCTTTCCCGAGCAGGCGTTCTCCGGGGTGAGCCGAATGCCAGGCGATAATCGCGTCTTTCACTGGGGCTCCCCGGGCGGCGCCGGCCTGCCGGCACAGGTCGTCGCAGGCCCTCTCCACCAGCCGGCCGACGACCATCGCGGTCCTGGACCCGACGGTCGGTCCACTGTCCGGCACGCGGTGCGTGTCCGGCTCCGCGATCGAGATCTCCGCCGGATCGTAGCCGAGGCGGTCGGCGGCGAGCTGTATGAAGATCGTGATCTGTCCCTGTCCCATCTCGGTGCTGGCGCAAAGAACCTGCACCTTCCCATCCGGATGGCCCTCCACGTGGAGGCGCGAATCCAGCATCACCTCGCCGCTTCCCGTGAAGCCGGCGCCGTGGTAGAAGGCGGACATCCCGATTCCGCGGCGCAGGTAGCGGTGTTCGGAGTTCCGGAGCCAGTGCTCTCTCCTCCTCCGCTCGTAGTTCGAGAGCGCGAGCGCGCGATCCACGATTTGCAGCCTGTCCACGCCGTCCCCGATCACTTGGCCGGTGGCCGTGGTCTGTCCGTCTCGGATCATGTTGATGCGGCGCAGCTCCACCGGATCCATCCGAAGCCGATCGGCGATCACGTCCATGTGGCGCTCGACCGCGAAGTGGGCCTGCGGGTTGCCGAAGCCTCGGAAAGCGCCGTACGGCACCGAGTTCGTGAACATCGCCCGGCCCAGGATGCGCACGTTGTCGCAGTGATAGAGACCCGCCGCGTGGATGATCGCTCGGCTGAGGACCACGGGGGTCAAGGTGACGTAGGCACCGCCGTCCATGACTACCTCGATCTCCTGCGCGATCAGATGACCGTTCTCGTCCACTCCCGTTCGGTGCCGGATTTGCGAGGGATGGCGCTTCGTCGTCGCGACCATGTCCTCCGTCCGGTCGTAGATGAGCTTCACGGGCACCCGCGACTTGAGCGCCAGCAACCCCGCGTGCAGCGCCACCATGGAAGGGAACTCCTCCTTGCCCCCGAAGCCTCCACCGGTCGGCGTCTGAATGACCCGGATCTCCTCTTCCGAACGGTTCAGCGCCGGCTTCAGCGCCTTCACGACGTAATAGGGACATTGCATCGAGCCCTTGATGACCAGCACGTCGTCGTCCAGGTACGCCAGCATGCCCTGCGTCTCGAGGTAGACATGCTCCTGGGCACCCGTCTCGTAGACGCCCTCGACCACGATCGGAGACTCGGCCAGCGCCCGTTCCACGTCGCCCTTCTGGATCGACAGTCGCTTGAGCACGTTGTCCTCGCCGTACTGGATCAAGTCCGGACTCGGCAGGCTGCGGAAATCGAGAGCAGGCGGGTCGACGTCGACGATGACTTGCACCTCGCGCAGCGCCCGGCGGGCCACTTCGCGCGACGGGTGGGCCAGCAGGAGGACGGGCTCGTGCACGTGTCGAACGTAGCCAGGCGCCAGGGCCGGCTGATCGTATTCCATCAGGTAGACGGCGTTTCTGCCCGGGATGTCGGTGTGGTCGACGATCACGAACTCGGACCAGTCCACTCCGTCTCCAAAGACGATGTTGGAGATGCGGCCTCTCGGCGCGGGGCTGCGGACCGTGGCTCCCCAGAGGAAGTCCTCCAGCGGAAGGTCATCGACATAGCGCTCTTGCCCCGTCAGTTTGGAGAGGCCCTCACGACGGAGCATCGAGGAGCCTTCCGCCGCAACGTCGGCAAGCCTTCGGGGCCGCGGCTTCGTGGCCGGTCGAGAGCTCATGGCAGGCACCACCGAGTAAATGTAAACACAATGATCCTCACTGATGGTGGGGCTCCGTCCGCCGGCTAGCAACGGCGGCCTGGACGAGGAGGTGAGATAGGCCGATGAATGCCGATAGCGACGATTCCAGCCGCTTCATGCGGGAGGCGCTTCGTTTCGCCGTGGAGAGCGCGGCATCGCGGAACGGCGGTCCCTTCGCGGCTGTGGTGGTGAAGGACCGCGAGATCGTGGGTCGCGGGTCCAACACTGTGACCGGGCAGAACGATCCGACGGCCCACGCCGAGGTGCAGGCGATCCGCGACGCCTGCCGGCATCTGGATACCTTTCGGTTGGACGGATGCGAGATCTACTGCAGCAGCGAGCCCTGCCCGATGTGTCTGGGCGCCATCTACTGGTCGCGGTTGGAGCGGGTCTACTACGCCAACGATCGGGGCGTAGCCGCGGAGGCCGGATTTGACGATGCGTTCATCTACGACGAGATAGCCCGGCCGATCGGGCGCAGGGTTCTCCCCACGCGGCGCCTGACCGTGGATGGAGCCGACGATGCGTTTCGCGTATGGGAGGATCTGGAGGACCGAATCGAGTATTGATCCGGCGATTCCGCGGGAGAATCGCTACCGCTTCTTCCTCGCCTTCTTCAGAAGCTCGCGCGGATCCGGACCCGTCGTGCACTCCGAGCCGCCCGGGCTCACCGGTTCCGGCGGCCCCGGAAACCGCGGCGTGCACGGCGGCTTCGGGACACGGTACGGGCGCTTCCGGTCCCGCGGAGCTCTCCCTCGGTTGCTCTTCGCCATCTGAACCACCGCCTTTCCTCCGATATTCTAGCCCAGTAGGTGACCATACGCATGCACCCCGCGCCTTGTGTCGGAGGCCGGCGGCAGAGCTACAGCTGGAGCCACAGGTGGGTCGCCGGTCGGGGACGCCCGGTGGCCGAGACGCCTGGCGCCGCGTAGCGGGTTCCGTAGGTTTTTCTCGGTCGCCGACGTCCCTGACCTCTTGCGAGGAAGATGACCGCTCAACGAACGCCGACGAGCCTTGAAGCCGTACGGATCGCCATGTGGTCCGGACCGCGCAACATCTCCACCGCCCTGATGCGTGCGTGGGGGAGCCGGCCCGATACCTACGTCTGCGACGAGCCGTGGTACGCCTTCTACCTGCAGACCACCGGCCGGGACCACCCGGGCCGGGCGGAGATCCTGCGCGAGCACGACACGGACCCGGGCCGGGTGATCGCGTGGCTGACGGGGAAGGTCCCCGAGGGCAAGCGGATCTTCTATCAGAAGCAGATGGCCCATCACCTCCTCCCCGGCGCGGAGCGCGATTGGCTGAGCGCCGTTCGGCACGCGTTCCTCATCCGCGAGCCGCAGGAGATGCTCACCTCGCTGATCCGGGTCACGTCCGATCCCAGCCTCGACAACACCGGGCTTCCGCAGCAGTGGGAGCTGTTCGAGCGGGCTGCCGCTGAGACGGGAACGCCGCCGCCCGTCATCGACGCGCGGGACGTGCTCGAGGACCCGGCCGGGCTTCTGGTCGCCCTCTGCGGCGCCCTGGAGGTGCCGTTCATGGAGTGCATGCTCTCGTGGGAACCGGGGCCGCGTCCGACGGACGGCGTGTGGGCGAAGCACTGGTATGCCTCCGTGGAGGCTTCGACGGCCTTCCGGCCGTATCGTCCGAAGCCCGACCGGGTGCCCGCCGGGCTGCAGGGGCTCCTCGACGAGTGCCGGCCGATCTACGACCGGCTGTACGCAGAACGCCTAACCGCCTGAGCGAGATGCTTCAGCATTACGACGAGAGAAACCGCGATCTGATCGTGAACGTGAACGGCCGCCTGCTGCACCGGGACGAAGCGGGAGTCAGTCCCTTCGAGAGCGTCGTGCAGGGAGGGGACGCCGTTTGGGAGGGGCTGAGGCTGTACGAGGGCCGGATCTTCAGGCTGGAGGAACACCTGGACCGGCTCCGCGCATCCGCCGCAGCCCTCGCCTTCGAGGAGGTGCCGACCCACGAAGAGATCATGAGCGAGATCCGACGCACCCTCGAGGCGAACAGTATGAGGGACGGCGTTCACATCCGGCTGACGCTGTCGCGTGGCGAGAAGATCACGTCGGGTATGGACCCGCGGCTCAACCGCTCCGGCCCGACGCTCATTGTCCTGGCCGAGCACAAGCCGCCGGTCTACGAGCGGGATGGTATCCGTCTCGTCACGAGCTCCATTCGTCGCCCGCCGCCCGACGTTCTGGATCCCAAGATCCATCATGCCAACCTGATCCCCTCCATCCTGGCCAAGATCGAGGCCAACTTGGTAGGCGCAGACGACGCCCTGATGCTCGACCTGCAGGGCTTCATCGCGGAGACGAACGCCACCCACGTCTTCGTCGTCGAGGCCGGCCGAGTGGCCACGGGGACGACCCGGGCGTGCCCCGAGGGAATTACGCGGGCCACGGTGCTGGAGTTGTGCGAGCGGAACGGGATTCCCGCCGAGGTTCGGGATCTCTCGACGACGGATGCTTACCGCGCGGATGAGATGTTCTGCACCGGCACGATGGGAGAGCTGGCTGGGGTGATCGAGCTGGATGGTCGGGCGATCGGCACGGGAGAGGTGGGCCCCCTCACCCGGCGGCTCAGCGAGCTGTATGCCGCCGAGACGGCGTCGAGCGGGACCCCGATTCTGGAGGCGCCAGCGACCTCGGCAGGCAGCTAGGGACCGGAGGTCGGGCCGGGATCCTCGCCGGGGAGCGAGTCTGCGGGTGCGGTGACGGGATCCCCGGACGCGAGCGAGTCCACGGCTGCCAGGGAATCGGCGTACAGCCTCTTCGCGCGATTCAGGAGCGCCTGTGCCTCCGAGGCGGGTACGCCAAGGTTGGACCCGCCGAACTGGCGCATCACGGCCACGTTGAGCGCCTGCACGAGGCCGTCCCCATCGAGCACGGGACCTCCGCTGCTTCCGCGAGTGGTCACTGCATCATAGACCACCGCCGTGGAGCTGGACTGACCGACGATCCCCTTGGTGGCCAACGGCGCGATGTGCCCCGCTTCCGACAGGCGGCGGGCGACCGACCAGAAGTCGCGATCAGAATCGCTCATGATCGAATCCACGAACGCCGGATCGGTTCGGGCCAGTAGCGCCTGGATGCCCGTCGGATAGCTGAGGACGACGATCTCCTCACCGGGCGCCACGAGCGAATCGCTCAGCTCCAGGGGTTCGACGCCTTCAACGAGAGGACTGCAGCACAGCACGGCCAGGTCCACATCGCCCGCGTTCAGCACCGGATGTAGCTCGAACGGCTCTGAGATTCCCGGGAGGTAGCCGATGAAGCGACTCATTCGGGGAAGCCAGCCCTCCTCCAGAAGAGCTCGGGCCGTCTGATCGAAGTTCCAGGGGATGGCGAGGTGTCGATTGGTGAGGAGCAGGCCTTCCTCGGAGGCCACGAAGGCGGTTCCGGTGAACTGGCGCTGATACTCGGGTCCCTGGCCATCCACACCCAGGAGCAGACCACCGGGAGCACGCACGGAAGCTCCGTCCGGTGAGAGGGCGATTCTCAGCAGCCGTCCGCTCTCGGCCTCGGCAAAGCCGTACGCGCCCTGCAGGAGGACGATGGAGCGAGTCGCATCGGAGATGATCCTCCGGGCATCGAGGCTCCGCTCCTCCAGCGCCTCGAGCCGTTCGGCGAGCTGCGCCTCAAGGTCCAAGCGGATTCGATCGAGCTCCTGCTCGGTGAGTGAGTTCTGCTCGCTCTGCTCCAGGAGGGCGCTGATCTCCTGGAGCATGGAGGCGTCCGCCTCGACTCGGCGGCGCAGGGCCCAGCCCTGGAGTGCCAGGGCGAGGATGGAGGCGGTCAGCGCGATCAGCACGACGGCGGCGACGGCCCGCGAGGCCGGACCCGTTTGCGTGAGGATCTCGCGCGGTAAGCCCGAGAAGAGAATGGCCAGGCGGCCGAACCAGCCGGCCCCGCTCCGCCGTGCGCAGTCCACGCAATCGCCGAGCGCTTCCGGGATCGTCTTGTAGGGTCGGTCGGGGCCTCGATGGAGACGGAAGCGAAGGAAGGGGCCGGTTTCACCGATCTCGAGGAGGTCCCCCGTGGCGAGCTGGGCTTGTGCCACGCGCTCGCCGTTCACTCGAACGATCTCGCCAGGCGCCGAGACGATCTCGTACGACGAGTCTTCCCGGCGAAGCTCGGCGTGGTGCTCCGCGACCGCCGGCTCGCGGTCGGCGGGGAAGTGGATCTCGGATCGGATCCCGGTGCCGATTCGGATTCGCGGGCTACTCGAGACCTGCGTCGTCCCTCTGAGTGCGCCCGAGAGGTAGACGATGATCGACCTGACGAGAGGGGGCTCGGCGCTCCTCTCCTCGGGGTCCTGCGGCTCGGCGGGGCCGCGGAGCTCCGTCATCGGCGTCTCCGTTGAGGGATGAATCCGCCGGGAAGTTGGGCGCCCAGGGCAGTGGAGGGAAGTATCGCCCGGCTCGGCCGGGCCGGCGGTCAGCGCTCGAGCTCGAGGATCCTCCCCGACGGGTCCACGGAGAGGACGGGCTCTCGCGAGAGATCGGCGCCCACCCAGATGGAGCGTTTGGGACCGATGTGCAGGGCGAGGCTCAGCGAGAAGCCATCGGCGGCCGACGTGTCCACGGCGTAGCCTGCATCTGCGAGGGACGCCGCGGAGACCGATGAGAGCGGGTTCGACGAGCCGACGTTGATCCACCCCGTCAGGAGCTCCGAGTCGAACACGGATTCGCGCCAGTGGCCGTCTCGCGTGCCGGTGCCGCCCGTGTTTTCCACGGGAACGGGGGCGCCCGCATAGGCTCCGCCTCCGATGCCGTCGAAGGCGCTGATGGCCTCGCTGCCCGTGAAGTACGGGTCCGGAGATCCCGCATCCGTGATGAGCCCCAGGCTCTCCCAGAGCGTGCCGAAACCGAGAACGTGTCCCATCTCGTGGAGGATGAGCGCCTCGAGAATCCCAAGGCCTTGGGCCTCGTTCAGGTCGTCTTCGTCCAGCGTCAGTTGGCCGGTGAGCGGAAGCCCGCTGCCGGCACGGATGAAGCAGGGCCCCGCCTGGCCCAACGCTCCGCCGGCCCCGTCGATCGGCTCTACCTTTACGAAGATGACGAGATCATCGATCGTTTCGTCGACCGCCTCGTGGCAGCTTCCTCCGCCGTAGTCGATGGTGACGTTCGGGATGTCGCCTGTGATGATCTCCTCCCACCGCGCCGCCGCGGCCGAGAAGGTCGGGGCGTGGCTCGGCGTTCCGCCCACGAAACGGAGCTCGATGTCGAACCCCGGAGAGGGAGGCGGAGGAGGTGGCGGTGGTGGGGGAGGTGGGGGAGGAGGAGGCGGTGGTGGCGGCGGAGCCTCGACGGTCACGCCGACGCTGACCGAAGCGGTCGCCCCGTTCGAATCGGTGGCTTGCAGGATGACCGTGTGGCTGCCGATGGAGAGATCGTCGCGGGTAAAAGAGCCTCCCGTTCCCAACGCTCCGTCCCGGTTGGAGGACCACTCGAGGGACGAGCCCGGCACCGCGCCATCCTCGGGGTCGGTCGCGCCGCCCTCGAAGATGACCGATGTCCCTTCCGCAAAGCTGGCTCCCGGCTGCGGCGTCGAGATCGACGGTGCGGGTGCCTCGTTGGGCGCCGGTGGCGGCGCCGGCGGAGGGGCCGACGGTGAAGAGGGCGGTTGCACGTTCCCGCCGGATTGAGACCCTCCCGGCTGCGTGGGCCCGTTCTGGCATGCGGATGAACCCGAGGCGAACACGATGCAAAGTGCTGCTGCCAGGGCACGTCCTATCCGTCCGAAGTCCATCGGGCGCCGCGAGTCGCGGCCGGTTCGGGTCTCCAGGGTCGCCTCCGAGAAGTCTCCAAGTGCCAACGGGTTGCTGCGCACCGCATCGTTGTGCAAACGGGTTGCCGTCACCCGGACGCTCGGGCTTCAAGATGTCTCGGAGGCCTAGTTCCTTACGTGGTATCGTATTACGCCGGTCGCCGGGTGGGCGGGAGTAGCGCGAGGGTGCCGGCAGCTCGCCGGCCGTTATGCAGAAAAGTCAGACTTCTTCCCGATCGACCACATAGATGTTTCGCTGTGCGGTGGGCAGCAGCATGAGGTTGAAGATGTTGACGTGCTCCGGCGCGTCGATGACGTAATGGATCGCATCGGCGACGTCTTCGGCCAGGAGCGGCTGAAACCCTCGGTAGATGGCGTCCGCCTGCTGACGATCGCCGCCAAACCGGACGAGTGAGAACTCCGTGTGCACGAAACCCGGATCCACGCTCGAGACGCGGATCGGCGTGCCGGCCACGTCCAGATTCATTCCTTCCGTGAGGGCTCGGACGGCGAACTTGGTCGCGTTGTACACGTTGCCCCGCGGATAGACCTGGTGGCCCGCCGTGCTCCCGATGTTGACGATGTGGCCGCGACCGAGCTCGATCATCTGCGGCAGGAAGGCGCGGCTCACGTGAAGGAGGCCCTTCACGTTGGTGTCGATCATGCGATCCCAGTCTTCCGGATCACCCTCCTGGAGCGGAGCCAGGCCGCTCGCCAGGCCGGCGTTGTTTATGAGGACATCCGGGGCGAGCAACGCCTCCTTCATCTCCGCAGCCTCCGCCTCGACGGCCTCTCTATCCCGTACATCCACGCCGGCAACTCGGATTTCGAGCACCGCGTCCTTTCGGAGCTCATCGGCCAGGTCAGCGAGTCGATCCTCCCGACGGGCCCACAGGACCAGGTTCGCGCCTTCGGCCGCGCATCGCCGCGCGCAGGCCTCGCCAATGCCGGCGGAGGCGCCCGTGATCAGGATCAGCTTGTCTCGAATTCGGTTCATCTCTTCCGGTGCCTCGGATCAGACGTTCGCTTCGATGGATTTCCCCGACTCGCTGCCATACTATTGGAGGCCGAAACCCCTCGCGAGCGGATGTCGAAGACGGGAGGCAGTCCATCCGGATCATCCACGAGTTCGATCCCTTCCTCTGGCAGATATCCGGTAACTTCGGAATCCGCTGGTACGCGCTTCCCTACATCATCGGCTTCGTGCTGGCGTACCTCTTCCTCAAGCGCGTCGCGCGGCGAGGGGAGGTCGAGAATCTTACCGATGAGACGCTCGACACCTACATCGTGTACCTGTTCGCGGGCGTGCTCCTCGGCGCGCGCTTCTTCCACGTTTTCGTGTTCGAGTTCTCCAACTACGGCTTTGATCCGCTTCGCTGGATCGCGGTTTGGAGGGGTGGTCTCTCCTTCCATGGGGGGCTCGTGGGCGGCATGGTGGGGACCTACCTGTTCTCCCGCCGGTACGGCGTTTCGTTCTACGCTCTCGTGGACCGGGTGATCATCGTAGCGGCCTTCGCGCTCGGACTCGGCCGCATCGGAAACTTCATCAACGGCGAGATGCCGGGAACACCATACGGCGGAGCGTTCTGCGTGGATTACTCGAACAACCGGCACATGGCCAACCCGCCGCAGGAGTGTCGCCACCCGACACAGCTGTACGAGATGGTCAAGAACTGGTTCATCACGGGCGTGCTCTACCTCGAGTACCGCTACCTGAAGCCGAGGCCCGGCGTCATCTTCTGGACCTTCGTGACCCTCTACGGCCTGATCAGGTTCTTTCTCATGTTCGTGCGCGACGAGGTTCGGGTGCTCGGCGGACTCACCCTGTCTCAGATCTTCTCCGCCCTGATGGCAATCACCGGGGCGGCCGTGCTCGTCTGGCTCACAAGCCGAGGCAGCGGGGAGACGGCGTCGACCGGCTAAACATGGCCCCAAGCGCTTGCAGGGCATGGCGTTGAGGAGTCACTCAGGCCTTTAGGCCGACTTCGCTCGCAGATTGCTTGGCCGATCAGGCTAATTGCCTTCCAGGCGGGTGTGTTCTCTCGGCTACGAGCGCCATAGCTCGAGGGCCGGCGGCTGCAGGGCGGCCAGGCATCCGCGCAGCGAGGCCGCGTCCGTGCCCGACGCCACCGCTCCCGCCAAACGGTTCAAAGATCTCACGTCCGATCCATGCAAACGTTTGCTACTCATGCACTTGCGGGCGGGATCGCGTAGCGCTCCGCTCCGATCTCCGACTCTGCGCCCGTCGGGCAGGTGTGGGCGAACAGCAGCGCTCTGCCGGGGAGGGCCTCTTTCCAACCGGTTTCTGCGCCGCGAATCGGCGCGAAGCATGCCGTATTGCAGCGGGGAATCTCAGAGGGTGAGCACGGGGTCGAGACGCAGCATTCCGGGGGGAGACCGGAGACGGGCGGAGGCAGATGCGAAAAGCGCGAAGCACTTGGCCTGCGATCTTGCGCCGCGGGGCGTCCGGCCCCGCGGGATGGCTCGGCTTCGCTCTGGTGGGCCTTCTCCTGATCCCATCCATTCTCCCCAGCTGGGAACCCGGCTGGCGCAAGCTGGAGCTTTCTGCGCCCGATCCGCCGCCCACTCTCCTCATCATCGAGCCACCGCTGATGGCCAAGCTTCAGACGCTCGCCGCGGGTTTGCGAGCCGAGATCGCACTCTGCCTCTTCGGTTCCGTGCAGGGTGACACCGCACGGCTCGACGACTTCTACATGCCGGAACCGACCCTCTCTACGGCCAGCAAGTCTCTCGTTCAGCCCTGTCCGGAAAGAACGCTTGCCGTCTGGCACAACCACCCGCTCGACGGCACGTCCGGCTATTCGCTGAGAGGGACTTGGCGTACGACCCAGCCGGCGCGCCAGGCGCACCGACTGTGTGTGCTGTCCAAGACCGACATTCAGACCTCGGTTCGGTTCAAGCATCCGTTCGTGATCATCGGCGTCGACGGCGACACCTGGTGCTGGTGGACACGAGAGGAGGTCGAGCGCCTGGCCGAGAGCGGAGTCTGGCCGGGCCTTCCGGCAGCGGAGAGGCTGGTCACCCGGGATGGGGTGCCGCCATCGCAGCGACCGCTGGCCGGCGGCGGTGTGAGAAAGGGGAGAACCGGGCACAGCCTCGGGGTGCCCCAGTAACCGTAGGCTTCCTGGCGCGCCGGGTTCAACATCGGCGCCCTGCACCATTCCTCGGTGCGCCATTCCTCGGCTCGCCGCGTCCTTGCCTTTCGGAGCCACCGACCCGAGCCTGTGCGAATGCGCCGGCCACTCATAGCCGCCAACTGGAAGATGCACCTCGGACGCGAGGAGGAGGCCCTCGGCCTCGTGCGTCGGATCCGCCACCCCCTGGGCAAGATCGAGGGCGTGGACGTGGTGCTGTGTCCGCCCTTCACGGTCCTGGCCCTCCTTGCCGAGGTGCTGGGGCCGTCGCCGATAGCGCTCGGCGCCCAGAACATGCACTGGGTGGAGCAGGGTGCTCATACGGGGGAAGTCTCTCCGAGCATGCTGGCCGGGCTTTGTCAGTACGTGATTCTCGGGCACTCGGAACGTCGCGCCAGCGGCGGCTCGACCGAGGATGACGCCGCGATCAACCGGAAAGTGAAAGCCGCCTTCGGCGGCGGCCTGATTCCGATCGTCTGTGTCGGTGAAAGCGGCGAGCAACGGGAGGCGGGCGCGACCGATGACGTCGTGCGAGGCCAGGTCTCCTGCGCGCTGGCCGAGCTCGAGTTAGACCAGGCTCGCCGCTGCGTTCTGGCCTACGAGCCGATCTGGGCGATCGGCAGCGGCCGACCCGCCACACCCGCGGAGGCGAATCGCATCATTTCGCTGAGCGTCCGGGGAGCGGTGGCCGACGGCTTCGGTGAGGAGGCGGCGCAAGCGGCGAGGGTCCTATATGGCGGAAGCGTGCTTCCGGACAACATCGAGACTTTCACGGCCATGCCCGAGATCGATGGGGCCCTGGTGGGCGGCGCCAGCCTCGGCCCCGAGTTCGTGGAGCTGGTGCGCCGCGCCTCACTCCGCTAGCGCGACCTCGTCCACCACGCCGACGATCACGGCACGCACCGCGCCAGGGTCGATGCCGAGGATCTGCCGCGCGCCGTTCCCCTCGTCGAGCACCAGCACCGTGTCGCCCGGACCCGCCTGGGCTACATCGACCGCGATGTCGTAGTCGCCGCTCTTCCGGCCGTCGAGGTTCAGATGGTCCACCAGCAACAGCCGTCTGCTCTCCAGGTGGGGTGTCTTGATCGTAGCGACCACGGAACCGACGACCCGCCCGATGTACATGCTCAGAGGCTCCCGGTCGAGCGATGCCATCCAGCGGTGGATCCGGGCAGGTCCGGCGGAACGTCGACTTCGTCCACGATCCCCGTGATCGACAGGTCCACCGGCACGAACACCTCCGGTAGCGCCTGGGCTGCCTCGCGGCTGGCCACCATGAACACGAGATGGCCGTGACCGGCCTGGGCGGTGGCATCGGCGGCGACCTGCGGTTCGCCCAGCGGGCTCATCTCCCGGTCCAGCGGCTGGACGACGAGGAACTTGATGCCCTTGAGCCCCTCGTACTTTCGGGTCGCCACGACGGTTCCGATCACGCGCCCGAACTTCACCGCGCTCTCCTCGGCGCGCCTTCAAGAGGCCCCGGCGCGCTTTCAAGAGGCCTCGTCACAGGTCTTTCAACACGCGGGCGCTGAAGCGGGTCGCGTCCCACACGTTCTCCCACATCTCGGTGTGCAGCTGTGAGATGACAACCTGTCGCACGAGCAGGTCCGGCCGCTCCAGCACGCCGACGCCGATCTCTACGGCGGCTTCCACATCGGCCACGAGCCCGGAGTAGAGGACGATACCTTTCCCGCCGAGACCGTCGGCCAAGCGGACCTCGACCAGGCGAACATCAGCCCCTTTTACGCCCGCATCAGCAGCGTGGATCGCCGAGGCGACCGTCGTGGTCTCGACGACGCCCAGAGCGTCCGTGGCGCCTGGCACCCGGCCGCCGCCGATGGCGTCCACGACCTCGGAATGAACGTTGGGAAGGAACACGAGGTCGAGGATCGTATCTCCGCCTATCTCACGTCCGGCCTCCAGCGACTCCTGGACTTCTGCAACGGTACCGCCGATCAGAACGAGGTAGCGGCCCGGCTGCACCGTCCCCGCCTGGAGGACGGCGATATCGGCCCGTTTGACCATAGCGTCGGCGGCCTCGATGCCGACGGCGATGCTGCTGAAGTCGATGAGAGCGAGGGCCGGTTCGATCATACGATTCGGAACGAGTCCTTCAGCACGCAGCGGCGGATCCGGCTGAAGCTGATGGGGTTGGTGAGCCCCTCTCCTGTGGGGCTGGCGATCGTGAAGGAGCAGAAGCCCTCGCCGCCGTAGCCGAGCCCGTCGAAAGACGCGCCGTTCTTGACGAAGATGCTGCAATCAATCTCACGGGCCATCCGGCTCAGATGGTCCAGGTTCTTTGAGTGCATGACAGCGGTGTGCCTGAACCCGTGCTCCGCGGGCTTGGCGAGATCGATCCCCTCGTCTGCATCTCGCACCCTCACGAGCGGCATGATCGGCATCATCTGCTCGGAGAAGACGAGTGGGTCGTCCCGGGCCACCTCCACCAGCACCAGCCGCACGTCGTCGCTCGCATCGATTCCGATCTCGGCCAGCAGCACGCTGGCGTTCTTGCCGATGAACTCGGCGTTCATCGTGCCGTGCCGTCCGGGCGGGGGCGTGTCCTTGAAGAGGGAGCCTCGCAGCCGCTCCAGCTGGCGGCCGTCGATCTCCACGGCCCCGTGCGCGCACATGGCGGCCTTGAGATCGTCGGCGATCGAGTCGGCGGCGAAGACCTCCTTCTCGTCGGTGCAGATGATGTTGTTGTCCAGCGAGGATCCCCTAACGATGTCCCGTCCCGCCTGCGCCAGGTCGGCGGTCTCATCCACGACCACGGGCGGGTTTCCCGGTCCGGCGCAGATCGCCCGCTTCCCGCTCTGCATCGCCGCGCGGACGACGCCGGCGCCTCCCGTGACCACCAGGAGGTTGACCTTCCTGTGCCCCATGATCTGGCCCGCGGTCTCGAGCGTCGGCTCGGCCGTGGCGCAGACGAGGTTGGCGGGGCCTCCCGCCTCGACGATGGCGTCGTTGACGAGCTGAACCGTGAGGTTTGAGGACCGCTTGGCCCCGGGATGGGCGTTGAACAGGACCGCATTGCCCGCCGCCACCATGCTGATGGCGTTGCACACCACCGTCGAGATCGGGTTCGTGCTCGGGATGATGGAGCCGATGAGCCCGTACGGCGCGAACTCGACCAACGTGAGCCCGCCGTCGCCGCTCCAGGCGTTCGTGTCGAGAAACTCGGTTCCCGGAGCCTTGTTCGCGTTGAGGAGCACCTTTTCGATCTTGTCCTCGTAGCGGCCCATTCCGGTCTCCGCCCACGCCTCGTAGGCCAGGTGTTGGGCGTTCTCGCGCATCGCCCGGCGGACGTGGGCGATCATCCGTTCGCGGACCGAGAGGGGAAGGTCCTGGAGCTGCTCGTACGCCCGGCGCGCGGCATCGACCGCCGAGTCCACGTCGGGAAACAGGTTGTCGCCGTGGCGCAGCTCGGTCGGGGCGGGCGGCGGCTCGATCGCCTGTTTGGGCTCGGGCCTGGGGCCGTGCCCGACCCGTTGACCCTGCCGCAGCTCGGACATTACGCGTTCGATGACCGCGTCGATCTCGGCCGATTCCATCATCCGTCGCGAGCCTTGTCGTACTTCACCTCGCCGTCGACCTCGAGGGTGTCGACGATCGCCATGATCACGCCGTCACACGGGCGCCGGTCCGTCATCTCGGTCTGCCGGGCGGCGCTACCGGTGGCGTACAGCACGACCTCGCCCATGCCGGCTCCGATGGCGTCCGCCGCGACGCGGTAGCCCGACGTTTTCTTCCCCTCGACGTCGAGCTGCCTCAGAACGAGGAACTTCAGGCCCTCCAGAGAGGGTTCCTTACGTGACGCGACGAGCGTCCCGACCACTCTTCCTAGCAGCATCGACCGTTATTTCTTCGAGCTCTTGGACGCCTGTCCTCCTTGCCGGCCCAACGGCAGCGTTCGATCCACATTGCCGTGCGGGCGCGGAATCACGTGAATGGCGACGAGCTCGCCGACCTTTTCCGCACCGCGGGCCCCGGCCTCGACCGCCGCTTTCACGGCGGCCACATCTCCGCGCACGACGGCGGTCACGTAGCCCCCGCCGATCTTCTCGTAGGCAACGAGGTCTACCTTGGCCGCCTTCACCATGGCGTCCGCGGCCTCGACCATCGCCGGATAGCTGCGCGTCTCGATCATGCCCAGCGCTTCGCCCGCACCATACTCCTCAGCCATTCGTTCCTCCCGACGTGGGTTGTTTCCTCATGCTCCACACATCATCCAGATCCAGTACTTGCCTCAGGTTCGTCGCTTCGTCTCCACCACCCGTCCCTCGACGCCCTCGATGGCGGCGACGGCCGCCCCATACCCGGCCATGATGTCCCGCTCCTCGCCGCCCAGGTACACCCGCCCGAAGCTTCCGAACGCTCGGACATCCAGAATGTTGATGTCTGCCTCCTTCTCCGCCTCGTTGGCGGCGAGCGACGCGTATCCGGCCGGCTCCACCTCGAGCACGTAGAGCGTCTGGCCGGCCAGCAGCATGTGACCGAAGCGCATGCGGTTGACCAGCTGAACCTGGTGGGCGTCGATGTTGCGGATGATCTGGCTCGACACGACCTTCGGCTTGATCCGGTCCGACTCCTGGACCTCCAGGGCCTGCAGGATCGCCGCGCCCGCCGCCCGGACTTCCGCCTGTATCTCGTGGTGGACCTCCAGCAAGCCGAACAGGCGCTCGACAATCTGCATGCCGGGCCGAACCCGGGTCGACTTGAGCGCGACGTCGGTGATTTGGTTGATCTCGATCCCGGGCGAGATCTCCACCCAGAGTGACGTGTCGCCCGGAAGCGGGAGGAACCCGCGAGCTACCGTGCCCAGGTATGCCGCGTGCTGCGGCTGGAGGCTGTCGAGAAAAACGTAGGTGCGGAGATCAACGGTCATGGGAGCTCCTCACGAGTCAGTTCCCTCCACGATCTTCACGCTCGCACTGGCGCCGATTCGGGTGGCGCCGGCTTCGACCATCTTCTGCACGTCCGCGCGGGTTCGAATGCCGCCGGACGCCTTCACGCCGATCTTGGGCCCGACCACGCGACGCATGAGCGACACGTCCTCGGCCGTCGCGCCTCCGGGGCCGAATCCGGTAGAGGTCTTCACGAAGTCTGCGCCGGCGACCTTGGCGAGCTGGGAGGCCGCGACCTTCTCATCGTCCGTGAGCAGGGCGGCCTCGACGATCACCTTCAGGATAGCCCCGCCGGCGTGTACCGCCGTGGCGACGGAGGCGATGTCGTGCTCGACGAGCTCGTAATCACGCGACTTCAGCGCCCCGACGTTGATCACCATGTCGACCTCTTTGGCGCCGTCGCGCACCGCTTTCTGGGCCTCGAACGTCTTGGCCTCGGTGGAGGTGGCGCCGAGCGGAAAGCCGACAACCGTGCAGGTGAGCACGTCGCTGCCTTTGAGGAGGTCGGCGCATAGCTTTACGTGAGAAGGGTTTACGCAGACCGACGCGAAGCCGTGCTTGCGCGCCTCGTAGCACAGCTGGGCGATCTCGTCGTGGGTCGCGTCGGGCCTCAGGAGAGTGTGGTCGATGAGGTGGCTCAAGCTCCTGTCGGCCGGCACGATGCCGAGGGTGCTGGCGACTCGATCGGCGCCGGCTTTGACCACCGGCTGCACGCGATCGACGTAGTTTCGGCGTGAGAGCTGGGTCTCGAGGCCCGACTCCTCTCCGCCGACGTCGAGACGGCCTTCCTCGACAAGGACCATCACCTCGTGCGTGATCTGCTCGATGATGCGCTCCAGCGTCGCGTCGTCCAGCTTCATCGCCCGAGACTCCCGGCGGGCCCGTGACTGCCCCTGCTCGAGCTCATGCCTTGAGGAACCGACGCTCGATGTCCATGATCTTCTCCACGCGCCGCGCGTGGCGCTCGCCGCCGGAAGGCGTGCGAAGCCAGGTCTCGACAATCTGTCGACCCAGGCTCGGGCCGATCAGGCCGGCCCCGAGCGTCAGGACGTTGGCGGCGTTGTGCTTCCTGCTGTTGACCGCCGTGGCCTCGTCGTAGCACATCGCCGCCCGGATGCCCGGTACCTTGTTCGCGGCCATGCAGGAGCCGATGCCCGCGCCGTCCAGCAGGATTCCCCTCCACGCCTCACCCCGAGCCACCAGCTGGGCCACCGACAGAGCGATATCGGGGTAGTCGACGGATTCCGCGCTGTCGGTGCCGCAGTCCAGGACCTCGTACCCCAGCTCGCGAATCTGCGTCTTGAGCCTCTCCTTCAGCTCGAAGCCGCCGTGATCCGCACCGATGGCGACGCTCTTGGGCCCGGTGGGCCCCGGGGAGGCCGCCGTGCTGGCCGACGAGAGAGGCCGGACGGGAGCGGACGAGCCCGCGCCTCCGGCGGGCAACAGCGTAATCCTTCTTTCCATCGCGGCCTGCCGGGCCAGCGGAGTGACCATGGAGCTGATCGGAAGCCGGAACTCACCGCCGGATGGGACGTCCTGCAGGTCCTGTTGAGTAACCAGGGTCCGACCTTCGGGCCGGTGAGGAGACGTCTTCCCCACGGTCCGGTAGACGACCCGGCGGACCATCTCGCGGACCCTCCGCTCGTCGGTCATCTTCACCAGTAACGCCATCCGGAAGCGTCAGCCGTCTCGGCCGGCTGCGCTGCCTCGACCGGTTCCAGAAACGACTCTCCCGCTTCCGTCCTGAGCGCTTCCGCGGGTTCGCGGTGTGCGTAGCTCGCCAGCAGCCGAAAATAGGAGCGAAGCTGGGCCACGGCGGCGTCGTACGGATCCACGGAACCTGCAGCCCGGGCCTGCATCACTCCCCCCTCCATCACGGCGAGGACCAATCGAGACAGGCTCTCCCGGTCGAGCTCGGCCGGGAGCCGGTCATCGGCGGCCACGAGCCATCCCTGGACGCCGCCGGTCCAGGCCGCGAAGTACTCGTCCATGAGAGCGCGCGCCCGCGGCTTTCTGTCGCCGAGCTCCAGAGCCAGGTTGCCGACGGGGCACCCTCTCGTGCATCCGCTGATCAGCAAGCCTCTCCGGTAGACCTCCAACAGGGCGAACACCCGCTCGATCGGGTCGGCGCTGGCGCCCTCGGCAGGCAGGAGGATGAGCGGCTCTAGAAGAGCGAGATGTCGCTGCAGGATGCCGATCAACAGGGCGTCCTTGCCCGGAAAGAAGTGATAGAGACTGCCGCTGTTGACGCCCGCGCGACGGAGTATCGTGGAGATGCCCGTCGCCGAGTAGCCCTGCTCGTGGAAGAGTCGGGCCGCCTCCTCCAGAATCCGTTCTCTGGTCTCGGATTTCGGCGTCATTTGATTGAGCAATCAATACACATTCCGGGCAATTCGACCGTGCCGATCACATGTCGAGAAGAGTGCGCCCACCTGCCCGACTCCCCGTGACGAGATAACCGACGTGGGAGCCGTGTCTTGGTTGATCAATCAATCACAATTGACGAGGAATGTCAAGTCGCGTTTCGATTCGGCCGCTGGATCAGGTGTCTCGAACCGACCTAATCGGGATCCAGCGTTCGTGGTACGGACGCCGACCCTGCTGCTGGCTGCCCAGGAGGGGCCGTGGAGCATGCGCGGGCCTTCACCTCGTGGAAACGCTCTGTGGCTGAATACGGAGGACGCAGACCCAAGCCTGCGCGCGTTGGACTCGGAGACCGGCGAGGTGATCGCCGAGATCCCGCTCCCCGGGAACACGTCCGGGAACTTCATGACCTACGAGGCCGGCGGCGCACAGTACGTGGTGATTCCGGTCGGCGGGGCTTCGCAGCGCGCCCGGCTGGTGGCGCTACGGCTGCCCGGCGGAACCGAGTAGGGACCGCTCCGCCGGCCGGCTAGTGGACCGTCTGGAGGCCGTCGTCGAGCCGGGCGGCCGACCGGACCCTAGCCGCCGGGCGGCAGGTATCCGGCAGAGCCTGCTCGTTCGGGAGAAAGCCGATCGCCAGCGCGTAGGCTCCGAGCTCGATTTGTACCATTCGCCGGGCCCGGAAGAGCCTCGACTTCACCGTACCGACGGGCACGCCGGTTTCCTCGGCGATCTCGACGTAGGCGAGGTCCATCAGGTCGCTCAGAACCAGCGTCTCGCGATAGACGAGTGGAAGCCCGTCGATCGCCCGCCTTACCTCCGTCCCGAGTGGACCGTCCACCATGCGGTCCTCGGTGTCGGGCTCGCCGAAAGGGTTCACGGAACGAAGGTTGAGCAGCGCTTCCGGCTCCATATCGGAGACGAAGCGGCTCTGCTTCCGGCACTCATCCAGGAAGGTGTTGCGCAGTATCCGCATCAGCCAGGCGCGGCAGTTGGATCCCGCCCGGAACGTGTGCCATGCGCGGAAGGCGTGCAGGAAGGTTTCCTGGACGAGATCTTCCGCCCTTGAGGCGTCGCCCGCCGTCAGGCGGAGCCCCACGGAGTAGAGGACGTCCAGATGCATGACGGCTTCCGCCTCGAACTCCCGCCGCTTCCTGTTCACGAAGCTCACCTTCCTCCCATCCCCCGCGAGCCGGTCGTCGAGTGCTAAGAACTTAGCAGTCTGCTAAAACCATAGCATGTTCGTCTCAGCGTGGCAAGCCGGTGCGGAACATCACCCGTGGGCGAGTGTTCTGGCGGTCACGACGGAGGTAGCTTTTCGCTACCGCGACCGTCATCTGCGAAACGCGCGGAATCGCTCCTCCATGACACGGGGCGGCGGGAGCGACAGAGGAAGAAGCCCCCGGAGGACCTTTCTGAACACGAGAGAGATGAAGATGCGAACCGAGCGTGCGATATCCTACCTGCTCACCGCCGCCCTCGTCATGCCGTTGCCCGCGATCGCCCAGGAGAGTGTTGCGAGGGCCGGTGTGGTCGACGTGGAGATTCCCTTCGAGAAGTTCGTTCTCGACAACGGCCTCACGGTGATCGTTCACGAGGATCACAAGGCCCCCATCGTTGCCGTCAACGTGTGGTACCACGTGGGCTCGAAGAACGAGAAGCGGGGCCGGACCGGCTTCGCCCACCTGTTCGAGCATCTGATGTTCAACGGGACGGAAAACTACAACGACGAGTATTTCGGGCCGTTCGAGCGGGCTGGCGCCACCGATATGAACGGGACCACGAATCCCGACCGGACCAACTACTTCCAAAACGTCCCGACGCCGGCGCTGGACATGGCGCTGTGGATGGAGTCCGACCGCATGGGCCATCTGCTGGGCGCCGTGGACCAGGCGAAGCTCGACGAGCAACGCGGTGTTGTGCAGAACGAGAAACGGCAGGGCGAAAACCGACCGTATGGCCCTGTGCGGCAGCTCATGGCCGAGGCTACCTACCCGAGCGACCACCCCTACTCGTGGACGACCATCGGCCTGATGGAGGATCTGGATGCCGCGGCGCTGGAGGACGTCCATGAGTGGTTCAGGACCTACTACGGTGCGAACAACGCGGTCATCGTCCTCGCGGGCGACATCGACGTCGAGACCGCCCGGGAGAAGGCCGAGAAGTACTTCGGCTGGATTCCCGCAGGACCGCCCGTTCCCAAGCACCAGGTCTGGGTGGCGAAGATGGAGGGGGAGAAACGTCAGACCCTGCAGGACCGCGTGCCTCAAGCCCGCATCTACATGGTCTGGAACATCTCGGAGTGGGCCTCCGCGGACGCCACCTACCTCGATCTGGTGACGGACGTGCTGGCGAGCGGCAAGACGTCCAGGCTCTACAAGCGGCTGGTCTACGACGATCAGATCGCGACCGATGTCTCGGCGTTCGTCCGGCTTCGCGAGATCGGCGGCCAGCTGGCGATCCAGGCTACGGCGCGCCCGGGTCAGGGTCTGGCCGAGGTGGAGGCCGCGGTTCGTGAGGAGGTAGCGCGGTTTCTCGAGGAAGGTCCGACCGAAGACGAGATGGATCGGGTCAGGACGCAGCACCTGGCGGGATTCGTCCGCGGAATCCAACGAATCGGAGGCTTCGGCGGCAAATCCGATGCGCTGGCCATGAGCGAGGTCTACGCGGGAGCCCCGGACTTCTACAAGACGCGGCTCGAGCGGGTCGCGAGCGCGACGGCCGCGGACCTGCTGGAGGCGAGCCGAAGGTGGCTCGACGACGGCATGTACGTCCTGGAGGTCGAACCGTATCCCGAGTTCAAGGTCGCCGTGCAGGACGTCGATCGGACCCAGGTCCCTGATCCGGGCCCCGCCCCGGACGTGGCCTTCCCGGCGCTGCAGCGGACGACGCTGTCGAACGGGATGGGGGTGGTCCTGGCAGAGCGGCACGCGGTGCCGCTGGTGAGCCTCAGCCTTCTGGTCGATGCAGGGTTCGCGGGCGATCAGTTCGGCCTGCCCGGCACGGCCGCTCTGGCGCTGGACATGATGGATGAGGGGACCGATACCTTGTCCGCGCTCGAGATCAGCGAGGCGCTGGCGTTGCTCGGCACGCGGCTCTCCACGGGCTCGTCGCTGGACAACTCGAGCGTGTCCCTCTCCGCCTTGACCGAGAACCTGGACGCGTCGCTTCAGATCTTCGCGGACGTGAGCCTCAATCCGGCATTTCCACCGGCGGACTTCGAGCGCCTTCAGAAGCTGAGGCTGGCCGCGATCGGGCGTGAGAAGATGCAGCCGTTCTCGATGGCGCTTCGAGTCCTGCCGGCGCTCATGTACGGCGATGGGCACGCGTACTCGAACCCGCTGACCGGCTCGGGCACGGAGGAATCGGTGTCCCGGATCACGCGCGACGATCTCATCGAGTTCCACTCCACCTGGTTCCGGCCCAACAACGCGGTGCTCGTGGCCGTCGGTGACGTGAAGATGGATGTCTTGGTGCCCCGGCTAGAGGAGCTCTTCGGCGGTTGGGCCCGCGCCGACGTGCCGGCCAAGAACGTCGCCGAGGTCGACGCCGAGGGCCAGCCGGTCATCTACCTGATGGATCGACCGGGTGCCCAGCAATCCGTGATCCTCGCGGGGCAGCTCGTCGCGCCGCGGGACAATCCCGACGAGGTGGCCATCGAGACGATGAATAACATCCTGGGCGGCACGTTCAGCTCCCGGATCAACATGAACCTGCGCGAGGACAAGGCCTGGTCGTACGGCGCGCGCAGCGTGGTCTTCGACACGAAAGCCCAGCGCCCGTTGATCATCCTAGCTCCGGTGCAGACCGACAAGACCGCCGAGTCGCTGCAGGAGATTCGCCTCGAGCTGGAGGGCATCCGTGGGGCACGGCCGATCGAGATCGATGAGCTGACCAAGGTGCAGGAGTACGAGACGCGGCGGATGGCGGGTCGCTGGGAGAGCAACAGCGAGGTTCAGGGAAGCGTCATGGAGATCGTGACCTTCGGGTTGCCCGACGACTACTTCGGCCAGTATGCCGCCGAGCTCCGTGCGCTCGGGTTGGAGGACGTGGCCGACGCGGCCCGGACGACGCTCGAGCCGGACAGCTTCGTTTGGGTGATCGTCGGTGACCGCGAGAGGATCGAAGGTCCCCTCGGGGAGGTCGGAACCATCCGTCACATCGATGCGGACGGACAGGTCATCGGAGACGCCGCCGCGGCCAGATAGCGCCGCACCAGGAGCATCCTTTCCCGCAGAGCGCCCCTTCAATCACGGAGGGGGCGTTCTCGCACCTTGGCCCGCCATCCTGCCGCACGCCATCTTTCCTGGCGGAAGGTTGGAGGGGTAGGCACCGATGGTTGTGCTCAGCTCAAGCGTAGCTCTCTACGTATCGCTGACGGCGATCGCCGCCACAGCGCCGTTCGCCAACTCCGGCGGAGCCGGCGCCGGCAGGCCTGTCGAACCCGGATTCGTGGCGGCTCTCACGGCACCGCGCGCGCGTCCATCGGTTCCCGACACACAGCTCGTGGGCGGGCGGGTCGCCCTCGAAGCGGCTCGAGATGCCCAGCGAGCGTTCGAGCGCACCCGACGCCGGAACCTCCCATACTGGAACGGGCCCACGGGACGCTGCGACGAAATCGTCGGCCGGTTCTGCCTCTGGCACGACAAAGATCCGTCCTGGAACCCCGGCCCCGAGAGCCCGCGGGTGAAGGTCGCGCGGGACGAGTTGATCCAGCTCCTGGAACGCTACTCCAGCGCGGCGCCCGGGGAAGGGTGGATCGTCGGCCAGTGGATTCGCTACCTCGTGGAGGCGGGGCGTCCCGAGGAAGCGCGAACGGCCGCCGGAAGCTGCGTGGCAGAACGATGGTGGTGCCTCGCCCTCGCGGCCTACGCGCGTCACGCCCTGGGCGATTTTTCCGGCGCCGACGAGGCCTACGAGACGGCTCTTCGGGCCATGCCTTCCGAGGAGAGCTGTCGCTGGAGATCTCTCTCGTACGTCCTCGAGGGCGAGGCCCGGGACGACTACGAGGCCCTGGACTGCGTCGAGCGGGGGGCTTTCGAGACTCGTGCGTGGTGGCTGGCCGACCCCCTGTTCATGGTGCCCGGGAACGAGCGACGGACGGAACACTTCTCCCGCAACGTCTTGAACCGGCTGCAGCTTGGCGCCGACTCCCCCTATGGCATCCACTGGGGACGCGATCTGGAGGAGCTGCTGGTCCGTTACGGCTGGCCCGAGGGCTGGTCACGGCGCCGCGAGCCGGTGTACTCGCCAGGCCGGCAGCGGCCGTCGATCACCGGTCACGACCCCGACAGAAGCTTCCGCTTCCTTCCGCCCTCCGAGCTAATGTCCGAGTTCACCACGCTCGAGGCGGCCTGGGAGCTCGAGCCTCGACGTCCGCGGGAGGAGTACCAGCCGCCGTACGCCGTCGCCTTCGACGGGCGTGAGCAGGGCTTCGATCATCAGCTCGCCGTCTTCCGGCGCGGAGGCTCGGCGCTACTGGTTGGTGCGTACGAATGGGCCAGCGACTCCCTACCACCCGAGACGCCGCTCCGTGTCGGCCTCGTCTACAGCGCCGAGCAAGGCCGGCTCGAGGTAGCGATCTCCGAAGATGCTCCGCGCCGCGGAGTGCTGACGATGCGGACGCGCGCCGAGCCAGGGATCCTGGGCATCGAGGCGCTCGCCGACTCCGCCGGACGTGCGGCCCGTGTGCGGGTAGGCAGACGGCTCTCGGCCTCAACGGATCGGCCCTCGCTTTCCGACATCATCCTGCTCGAGCCCGGTGTTGGCGAGGCGGCGCCCGGCACGCTGGAGGAGGCGCTCCGTCTCGTGCGCCCCTCCACGACGGTGCGGCGCGGCGAGCGCATCGGACTGTTGTGGGAGTTGTACGGCGTTGCCGAGCGTACGCCGCTGGAAGTGGAGGTTTCGCTGACCAAGCCCGGCAAGAGCTTCTTCCGCAGGGCAGCGGAATGGCTCGGTTTGGCGAAGGAAGACGATTCAACCGTGAGCCTGGAGTGGCGCGAGCAGATGGGCGGAGGGTCCGGACCGGCGTCGCGCTACCTGGAGCTCCAGATCCCGGATCTCGCGGAAGGTCGATACGTTCTGAGTGCGTCGGTTCAGCTGGCCGGGGGCACCGAACTGACATCCGCGCGCGTCCTGGTGGTTCGGGAGCGTTAATCACGCAACCCGCCGTCGCGGAAACCCACCGCAGGGATTCCGCCATCGCGGCCGCTGGGATGTGCAAGCCCGGGCCGCAAGAACGTCCTCATGGTCGAAGGGCCGCGAGGCAGCCCGGTCCGCCGGGCGACAACGAACCATTCGAGAAGCTCACGGCCGAGGTGGCATGCCGACGGACTGGGCGGCTTTGTACGAATCGATGTACAGCGATCTGGTGCGTTTCCTTTACCGGAAGGTGTGGGACGCGCAGCGAGCGGAGGATCTTGCCCAGGAGACGTTCGTGAGGGCGCTCCGGCACGATCCCGAGAAGCCGCGCGCCTGGGTTTTCACCGTGGCATCCAACCTCGCGCGCGACGAGGCACGAACGGCCATGAGACATCGCCGACACCTGAAGCTGATCCGGGCGGAGATGGAGGCCGATCCGCCCGCCTCGCCGGCGCCCTCGGAGAGCGTGGAGCGGGAGGAGCGTTCGGCGACCGTACGGCTGGCGCTGGACGCGCTGAGCGAGCGGGACCGGGAGGTTCTCCTGCTCTGGGACGGCGGGCTCAGCTACGCGGAGATCGCGGAGCAGACCGGTCTCTCGGCGGGGGCCATCGGCACGACGCTCTCCCGGGCCCGAAACCGCCTCGTGACGGCTTACAACGAGCAAGAGCAGCGAAATGTCGCATCTGACTGACGGGCAGATACACGCCTACCTGGATGGGAGCGTCGAGGCGCTGGACGGCGCCACGCTCGTCGAGGCACGTTCGCACATCGCCGACTGCGACGATTGCAACGCTCGACTCGAGGCAGCGCGCCTGGTGCGAGATGAGGCCGTGTCTCTGTTGGGCACGGCGGTGCCATCTTCGTTCTCCCCACCTCCCTTCGAAGAGCTGGAGCGGCGCGCCGCTCGCGAAGATTCAGACACAGCCAGCGAGACAAGGACCGGAAGGAGTTCGGTGGGCGGGAGGAACGCGGCGAGCGGTCGCCTCTTTCGGCGGCCGGGATCGCTGGCATGGGCCGCGTCACTGACGGTCGCGCTCACGGCCGGCTGGCTGGCCCGCGGCACGGTCGGCACGGGGATGGTGGATCGGCCCGCCGTGGTGGCCCCCTCGGAGAGCATCGCGTTGCAGGACAAGCAGGAGGTACGGCTGTTTTCGGCCGATTCGCTGTCCGAGCTGAAGGAGGGTCGCAACGCTCAGGCAGCGCGGGAGCCCGAGTTCTACGCCGCAACGGAAGCCGAGCTCGAGGAGGACGGCGCGGATCGCTGGCGGGGCTACAGGGCGGCGATGGACGAAGTAGCGCCGGAGACCGCCGGCGAGGAAACGGCGCCGGCCGATGACAGGCCTGCACCTGTCGCGGAAGAGATCGACGCGCGGCGGCTCGAGATGGGGAACCGGGAACAGGTGGCGCAACCCGAGCCGCAGCGGGAGGCGGCCAAGATGGCCCGGCGGGACCTCGCCGGCCGGCCACCTGCGGACCTCGGCGTCATCGAAGGTCCGGCAGACTGGCAGCCCGTGCGCCGCGAGCAGGCCGAGGCACTCCTCGGAGGGGCTCTCAAGACAGTCGAGGGGCTCCCTGTCCTATCGGTATACGCGCGGGCGGCCGGTGCGCCGCCGGAGGTGTGGACGGCTCAACAGCTTGCCTCCGGCCACCAGCTCAACCTCCGGCAGACGCCTCTCGGCGAGGATCGGTTCGGCGATCTCGAGGAGGGAAGAAACGCGATCGAGCGCGACGAGTCGGCAGCCGATCCGATTTCGGAGATGGAGGCGAGGCCGCAGCAACGGCAGCAGGCCTACTACGAGACGCTTGAGTCATTGGTCCTCGATGGCTTCCTGATCGAGGCCAGGGCTCCCCTCTCACCGGACTCTCTGCGCGTCCTTCTCTCCCGGCTCAGGGACTGAGGACGCCTCCGCCCCGCCCCGACACGGTCACCGGTGCTGCGACCCCAGGCAGGAACCGCCGCCGCGTCGCACCGGTTTTGCTGGCGATCCCCCGATTCGACCTCGCGCTCTCTCGACGGAGCCATCCGGACATCCGGAGGTCTGGCGGTTCGCCCCGGAATCTTCGTAGGGTGAAGTCGAGGTCGGCCTGCCCGGCTGCCCCCCAGAGCATTCGGCCGTACGCGGCTGGAGGAGCCGGGGAGAGCGCACCGCTATCCCCGTATGGTCACAAGGAGGTCCAATTGAGCGAAGATCGAATGGCGTCCTACGCGAACCCCGAGAAACTCGTGACGACGGCCTGGGTGGCTGAGAACCTCGGTCGGGAGGATGTGCGCATCGTCGAATCCGACGAAGACGTGCTGCTCTACGACATGGGTCACATCCCCGGAGCCGTGAAGATCGATTGGCACACGGACCTGCAGCACCCGCTCCGACGTGACTACCTGTATGCGGACCCCTTCGCAGCCCTGATGAGCCAGAAGGGCATCTCGCGCGACACGACCGTCGTCTTCTACGGAGACAAGAACAACTGGTGGGCCTGCTACGCCCTCTGGGTGTTCGAGCTCTTCGGGCACCCGAGCTGCCGGGTCATGGATGGGGGCCGGGCCAAGTGGGAGACGGAGGGCCGCGAGATGTCCACGGCGCTGCCCGATTATCCCCCGGGCGACTACCCGGTGCCCGATCGGAGCGATGCGCGGATCCGTGCCTTCCGCGACGACGTCGTGGATCACATAGGGGGGGGGAAGCCGCTGATCGACGTGCGCTCTCCCGAGGAGTACCGGGGAGAGCGGCTTCACATGCCCGATTACCCGAACGAGGGCGCGCTGCGCGGGGGTCACATCCCCGGCGCCGCCAACATCCCCTGGGGGCGTGCCGTGCAGGAGAACGGGACCTTCAAGCCTCTCGAAGAGCTCCGGGCCCTCTACGAAGGGGAAGCCGGGTTGTCGTCGGACGACGAGGTGGTCGCCTACTGCCGGATCGGGGAGCGCTCCAGCCACACCTGGTTCGTGCTCCACTATCTGCTCGGCTACCCGAACGTGCGCAACTACGATGGCTCCTGGACGGAATGGGGCAATCTGGTGCAGGCGCCGATCGAGAAGTGACCGCCGGCCGGCCGTTTGCCCAGCTCCTCGCGCTCTGGAGCGCCATGCTGATCGGCGGCGGCTGCGGCCCGCGCGACACGGGTGGCAGCGGGGCGGGGGACCGGGACGGATCGCAGAGAACCCCCGAGGAGATCCTGGCCGATTCGCTGATCGGCAGCTGGACCGAGACGGCCGGTGGGGTGGAAGCGTGGGGCGCCGTGCGCTCCGCCCGCTACACGATCATCACCGTGCTGTACGACTCGCTCGAGGCGGTACGCTGGATGCGACCGCGACGGGTGGAGATGCGGAAGACGAGCCGCGCGGAGGCGGCGAGGATCCAGCGACCTGAGGCCGAGGGCCTCTACGTTCAGGTCTTCACGGGTGACACCGCCTGGGCCACGCTCAACGGACGGCCTCTCTCTCTCGATGATCCGGCCGCGGCCGAAGCGGAGTACGTGGGCCGCGACGTCGTCTATTGGTTCGGTCTGCCGTACAAGCTCTGGGATCCCGGGGTGAACCGCCGTGCGCGGAGGACTGACGACGGCTACGAGGTGGCCGTCACCTTCGGATCCGAGGTCGGCGCGCACCCGGGCGACCGCTACTTCTACTACTTCAACGACCAGGACCCCTTTCCGGAGGAAGTGCACTACATCGAGGAGGGGAAGGAGAACCGCAGCCGCACCGTCTGGGCCGACTTCCGAGTCGCCGATCCCCTCACGTACGTCGGCACGCGCAAGTGGTACGTCGATGGGCGGCTGACCAAGGAGCTGTGGATCGACGACGTGGGGATCAACCCGGAACTGGCCGACTCGCTGTTCACCTCACCGGCACCCTGACGGGGCGACGTGAGCGCGAAGCACCGGGAGTTCGAGTCCGAGGCGCTCGTTCACATGGACGTGCTGTACGGGCTGGCGCTGCGCTTCACCGGCGGCGACGATGCGGCGGCTCAGGACCTGGTGCAGGACACGCTGCTGAAAGCCTATCGGGCCTGGGACAACTTCGAGTCCGGCACGAACTGTCGCGCGTGGCTCACCACGATTCTCCGCAACACCTTCATCAACGACCTGCGCCGGCGGCAGTCGCGGCCCGCGCCCGTAGGGTACGACGAGGTGGCCGAACGGTCCGTGTATCCCCAGCTGCACGAGGAGGACGGGGAGGGCGGCTTCTTCGATCGGATCGTGGATGAGGAGGTGATTCGCGCGATCGAGGAGCTTCCGGAAGACTTCCGCGTGCCGCTTGTTCTGGCAGACCTCGAGGGGATCGGCTACAAGGAGATCTCCGAGCTACTGGAGATCCCGGTCGGCACCGTCAAGTCGCGCCTCTTCAGGGCAAGGCGAAGGCTACAGCAGAGGCTGTACCGATACGCTGTCGAGATGGGCTACATCCGATGAAGCCGGACCTCGCGGGTTCGCCCGCAAGACTCGCAGTGACGGGAGCGAGGCGATGACGCACGATGAGCAGCCCCCCGGACATGCGGTGAGCCCGGAAGGGGGAGGGACCGCGGATGAGCTGAGCTGTGAGGAGGCGGCGCAGAACGTCTTCGAGTACTTGGACGGGGAGCTGCCGCCGGGCTACAGTGAGAAAGTGCATCGCCACGTGGAGATGTGCCAGCGATGCTACCCGTACTTCAACTTCGAGCGGGCGTTTCTCGACTACGTTCACGACCGTGGGATGAGGCCGGCGCGGTCCGCGAAACTCGAGGAGAGATTGAAGCGACTGCTCGACGACCTCGAGGGCCGAGAGCCGTAATTGCCGGTCGGTTTCCCCCTCCCTAATATACCGTCCCGCTCCCGGGACTCACGGCCCCACACTCGCAGTCAATCCAGAGGGAATACGGTGAACGCATGAGTTCCAGCGCGCGCGAGCGCCTCGGCCGTCTCCTCGAGGCGCGAGGCCCATCCGGCTTCGAGACGGAGGCGGCGTCGGTCTGGCGCTCGTTGGCCGATGAGTTTGCCCATCGGACTTGGAGCGACGTCTACGGAAGCAGCTTCGCTCAGGTTGGGGATGGGGGTCGCCCCAAGGTGATGCTGGCCGGTCACATCGATGAGATCGGCCTGATGGTTCACCACATTGACGATCAGGGCTTTCTCTACGTCAAGGAAGTCGGGGGCTGGGATCCCCAGGTGCTGGTGGGCCAGCGGGTAGAGATCCTCGCCGCCGGCGGGGCCGTCCCCGGTGTTATCGGCCGACGGGCCATACACCTCATCGAGCGCGCGGACCGAGAGAAGGCCGTGAAGCTCAAGGAGCTGTGGATCGATATCGGTGCGACGAGCGGCGAGCAGGCGAGGGAAAGGGTGGCAGTCGGAGACGTGGCGCTTATCCGTTCCGACACGCTCGAGCTCGGTACCGACCTCGTGGCCGCCCGTTCGATCGACGACCGGATCGGCGCGGTCGTCGCGCTGGAGGCGCTGCGTCTCGTCGCCGAAGGCCAGGCCGCCGCCGACGTGATCGCCGTGGCCACGACGCAGGAGGAGGTCGGATACGCCTCGGGGGGTGGGGCGCGCACGAGCAGCTTCGAGCTGGCTCCGGACGTGGCGATCGTGATCGATGTCACGCACGCGACCGATCACCCGACTCTGGACGCCAAGGAGCACGGCGAGATCAAGCTCGGCAAGGGCCCGGTCCTCTCCCGCGGCGCCGTCGTGAACCAGGTCGTGTTCCGCCGCCTCGTGGAGGCCGCCGAGCGCGAGAAGATCCCGCACCAGGTTCAGGCGTCCCCGGCAGGGAGCGGAACCGATGCGGACGCGATCTTCACCTCGAGATCAGGGGTGGCTACGGGGATCGTATCGATCCCGAGCCGGTACATGCATTCGCCGAACCAGATCGTGTCGATGAGGGATGTCGAGCAGGCGGCCGCGCTGATCGCGGGCTTCATTCGCGCGCTCGAAGCAGACACGAGCTTCATTCCCATCTGACCCGTCACGCGCCGGGGGGCGCCGACCGCTGATGCCAGCCGCAGCCAACGTGCCCAGTCGAGCGGCCGAAGACTATCTCAAGGCGGTGTACAAGCTACAGCGCAGCGAATCACCGGTCTCGACGACCGCGCTGGCCGGGAAGCTGGACCGGTCGGCCGCGTCCGTGACCAACATGGTCAAGAACCTCGCCGACCAGGGCCTGCTGGAGCACGTGCCCTACCACGGTGTCAGCCTCACGGAAGCCGGAGAGCTATCCGCGCTTCTCATCATCCGCCGGCACCGGGTGATCGAGCTCTATCTCATCGAGAAGCTGGGATACACCTGGGATACGGTGCACGAGGAGGCGGAGCGCCTCGAGCACGCGGTCTCCGATGAGCTGGTTGACCGGATGGCCGCCGCATTGGGCGACCCGGATTTTGACCCGCACGGTGCCCCGATCCCGACGTCAGAAGGCACGATCTCCGAGCGCCCGCTGGAGAAGCTGCTGGACCTGCAGCCGGGTGAAGCGGGCGTGGTACGCCAGGTTGCCGACAACGACTCCGGCCGACTGTTGCGGCTCGCCAAACTAGGCCTGCGCCCCGGAGCGCGCGTCGTTCGCGAGGATGACGCGATCGCCGGCCAACCACTCCCGCTGGACGTCGAGGGAGAGGCCGTGTCGCTGGATCCCGATCTCGTCGAAGCGGTCTTCGTGGAGCGGTCTGATGGCTAGCGAGCGGAGATTCAAAGCGGACGGAGATGCCTGGAGCGTTCGGCTCGGAGAGACCTCCGAGCGCGAGGGCTTTCGAACCCTTCTCTTCTTCTGCGTGACGACGAATCAGCGGCCGTACCGGGTGGTCGAGGTGCCCGAAGAGCGCCTGGCGGACCAGGCGGCCGTGGACAAGCTGGACGATGCATCTGTGGAGGAGCTGTTTCGAGCCTCACGCTCCATGGGGTATCCGCTGGACTTCGAATAGCGTGGGTCGTGTCCCCTGTCCCAGGTAGATCTCCACCTCCACTCCGTCGCCTCGGATGGCACGACCTCGCCCACCGAAGTGGTGCGCCACGCCGCCTCAGCCGGTGTCTCGGGCATCTCCCTGACCGACCACGACACCTTCGATGGGCTAGATGAGGCTGCCGAAGAGGCGCGCCGGCTCGGCCTCTCTTTCCTGCCCGGCGTGGAGATCTCCGCCAACGAGCCCAACCGCTCGGTGCACATCCTGGCCTACGGCATGGATCGAGAGGACAGGGATCTGGCCGACTTCCTCTCGGCGCTCACCTCGGATCGCGTGCGGCGCGCGCGGGCGATGGTGAAACGGTTCAGGGCGCTCGGCGTCCGGCTGGACTACGAGGCCGTGGAGAGGGAGTGCGGCCAGGCCGCCCCGACCCGGGCTCACGTCGCTCGAGCCCTGCTCGCCGAGGGCCTGGCCCCTGACCAAAATGTCGTCTTTCGGCGCTGGCTGGGGCGGGGAAGGCCGGCGTTCGTCGAGAAGATGCCGACGCCGCCCGCCACCGTGTTCGAGCGCGTGCACGCGGCTGGTGGCGTCGCGATCCTGGCCCATCCGGGTCGCACGCACGGCGAGCGAGAGATCGTCCGTTGGCGCGCCGAGGGCCTGGATGGCGTCGAGGTGCTTCACCCGCTGAATAGAAACAACGTCAGGGCCCGGCTACAGTCGCTCTCCCGCCGCCTCGGGCTCTTGCGCAGCGGCGGTTCCGACTGGCACGGGCCATCCGGGTACCAAGCCGCCATCGGCTCCCAGAGCGTCCCTGAGGCGTGGATGGAGACGATCCGGGGGCGGGTGGCGGATCCTGGATTCTAAGCGGGCGCGAGGTTTCTAGCCCGCTTGATCCACCGCGTCGAGGGTCGCCGCCTCGCTCAGGGCCGACTCGGTCACCTCCGGCTCGGGGTGTGAAGCGTCGGATCCGGGCTCTTCATGCTCGGCCAGCCAGCGCTCGGCGTCGATCGCCGCCATGCAGCCGGTTCCGGCTGCGGTGACGGCCTGTCTGTACACGTGGTCCTGGGCGTCGCCGCTGGCGAACACACCCGGGATGTTCGTGCGCGTCGAGTCGGCGGCCGTACGGATGTAGCCGAGCTCGTCCATCTCCAGCCAGCCCTGAAAGACCTCCGTGTTCGGCGTGTGGCCGATCGCCAGGAAGAAGCCTTTCACTGCGAGCTGGGAGGTCTCGCCCGTCCTCACGTTCCGGATCAGCGCTCCCTCGACTTCCTCCTCGCCGAGCACGTCCTCGACGACCGTATCCCAGAGAACCTCGATCTTCTCGTGCGCCAGTGCCCGGTCCTGCATGATCTTGGAGGCCCGGAGCTCGTCCCTCCGATGGATCACGTAGACATGTGACGCGAAGCGCGTGAGGAAGAGGGCCTCCTCCATCGCGGAGTCTCCGCCGCCGACGACGGCGACCTCCACGTCCGGGAAGAAGGCGCCGTCACAGGTGGCGCAGGACGACACGCCCCGACCCAGCAGCCGCCCCTCGTTCTCGAGCCCGAGGTACCGGGCGGAGGCGCCCGCCGAGATGATCAGCGTCTCTGTGGTGACCGGCGTGCGCTCGTCCACGAGCAGCCGAAACGGCCGGCGCGCCAGATCGAGCATCGTCACCGTTCCATATTTCAGATCCGCCCCGAACCGGCTTGCCTGCTCCTCGAACATCGTCATCAGGTCCGGACCGAGCACCCCCTCCGGGAATCCTGGATAGTTCTCCACGTCGGTCGTGGTGAAGAGCTGGCCGCCGGGCTGCGGGCCCCGGTATACGACCGGGGCGAGCTTGGCCCGGGCGGTGTAGAGCGCCGCCGTGAGGCCGGCCGGGCCAGCTCCCGCGATCACCACCTGATGGTGCTCCGCATCCGCGAAGTCGACATCCTCGATGTGCATCGGCGTGCTCTCTCCCACTCGACTCTCCTGGCTCATGTTTCTACGGACCTTCTCGGTTTCTGAACGCGCGTCAGGAACTTCCGACTCCATTTCCCTTTATATAACAGAGATCGGTTCCGTGCGGGCCGATCCCGAACCCGGCAGGTTGACAGGCGTGGAGCGCGTGGCCTACGATTTGCTCTGCAGCTCGGCGGGTCAAGATGGCCTGAGAGGAAATGGGAGATATGAGCGGAACGACGACATCCGAGATCGGCGCCGTGGACGTCGGGTTGACGGAGCTGGCGGCGACGGAGGTTCGCAAGTTCTTGGAACAAGAGAGTTTGAGCCGGGATTCGGCCGGCATGCGCGTCAGCGTGCGGCCGGGTGGCTGCTCCGGCTTCGAGTACGGGCTGGATATCGAGGAGGATCCGCGGGAGGACGACTTCGTCGTGCCGTCCCACGGCGTCCGGCTTTTTATCGACCCGTTCAGCGCTCAATACCTCGGTGGCGTCGTCATCGACTACCACTCCAGCTTCCAGGGGTCCGGCTTCTCTTTCGAGAACCCCGGTGCGACGGGTGGGTGCGGCTGCGGCAGCTCCTTCTCCGCCTAGAGACGCCCGCAGCGCGGGACGCGTGTCCCAGCCGCCGGAGGTCCTGAGGCTCGAGCTCGGGCCGTTTCTCGCCAACTGTTTCCTCCTGCGCCGCGAAGGCGAGCGCGAGACGCTCGTCGTTGATCCGGGGTTCGAGCCGGAGCGGGTGAAGGAGGCGCTCGAGAGCTGGGAAGGCGTGCCGGTCGCCATCCTCCTCACGCATGCCCATGTGGACCACGTGGCCGGAGTCGAGGCGCTCGTACGGGCGCACTCGATCCCGGTGCACCTGCACCCCGCTGATCTGCCCCTTTACGAAGCATCGGCCCAGCAAGCTGCCGCGTTCGGGCTGGCGATGCGGCAACCCCCGCCGCCCGACGAGCATTTCTCGCACGGCCAGCGGCTCGCCCTGGCCGGGATCGAGCTCGAAGTGCGTCATGCTCCGGGCCACTCCCCCGGCGGCGTCGTGCTTTCCACCGAGGGCCGGGCGTTCGTCGGCGACTGCGTCTTCGCCGGATCGATCGGGCGCACGGACCTGCCTGGAGCAGACACCGCGGAGCTTCTCCGCTCGATACGCGAGCAGATCCTGACGCTTCCCGGTGACACCATCCTGCATACGGGCCACGGACCGGACACGAAGGTGGATCGCGAGGCGAGCACCAATCCGTTCCTCACGGGCGCGTTCGGCTGGAGCGGCTGATGGCTGACGAGTTGCCGGCCTACATCCGCCCAGCGAGCGAGAGATCCCGGGCCGAGTCCGGGGACTGCTCGGGTTGACCGGCCCGCGCGAACCGGATGAGGTCACGGGCGAGGAGACCGAACGTCTAGCTGCCCTGCTCCACGCCGTCGAGGACGCTAAGGAGCTGCTGGTGGTCACGCACGACAACCCCGATCCCGATGCCCTCGCCTCTGCCGCCGCGCTGGGCTTTCTGCTTCAACATTGTGAGGGTCTCGGCACCACACTCGCCTTCGGAGGCATCGTGGGCCGAGCTGAGAACCAGGCGCTGATCCGCGAGCTCGGCGTCGACTTCGACCGACTCGGCGGAGAGAACGGAATCAGCCCCGGCACGGTCGTCGCCCTCGTGGACACGCAGCCGCGGGCGGGAAACAACTCGCTACCGGCCGGCCGGATCGCCAACGTCGTCATCGATCACCACCCTCCACGCCCGGAGACCGAGGCGTCGCCCTTCGTCGACGTCAGACCGGACTACGGCGCGAACTGCTCGATCCTCGTCAAGTACCTGCGAGCGGCCGAGCTGGAGCCCGATGGCCGGCTGGCCACGGGTCTGTTCTACGGCATCCAGTCGGAGACCGCCGATCTGGGACGCGAGGCCTCTCGGGCGGACATCAGCGCGAGCCTGTATCTGTATCCCCGCATCGATCCCGAGGCCTACTCCCGCATCCTGCACCCTAGACTCCCGAAGGGTTACTTCCGGTCGGTTCATCAGACGCTGGAGAAGGCCCGCAACTACGGACGGGTGATCCTCGCGCCCGCGGGGGTGCTCGCCTATCCGGACATGGTGGCCGAGCTGGCCGACCTGTTGATCCGCGCGCGAGGCACCGAATGGGCGGTTGCCACGGGAACGTTCGACGGCCGCCTTCTGATCTCGGTCCGCAGCTCGAAGCCGCTTGCACACGCCGGTGACCTTGTCCGGGGCGTGATCGGCGACCGAGGATCGGCCGGCGGGCACGGCATGCTGGCCGGCGGACAGATCTCGCTGGAGGGCCTCTCGGAAGAGGAGGTCGAGCGCGTGTCGGCGTCGGTTCTGGAGGATTTCCTGGAAGCGCTCGGAGCGTCCGGCGAACCGTCCGAATCGCTGACCTAGCGATGATGCTCGTCGGGCTCACCGGCACGCTCGGAGCGGGCAAGAGCGCGGTAGGCCGCCTGTTCGAGGCGTGGGGCGCGGATCGGATCGACACGGACGAGCTCGCGCGTGAGGCGGTCCGGCCCGGCCGTCCGGCGCTCGAGCGCATCCGAGAGAACTGGGGCGACCGGATTCTGGCATCGGACGGGAGTCTCGACCGGCCCGCGCTCCGCCGCATCGTGACGGAGGACTCGGACGCCAGACAGAGGCTCGAGGGGATCGTTCACCCCGCCGTGCTGGAGCTCTTGACCGAGCGACTCGACGAAGCACGATCCGGGGAGCGCGGTGTCGCCGTGCTGGAGGTGCCCCTTCTCCTCGAGAGCGGGCTTGACGAGATGTGCGACCTGGTCGTCACTGTCGATGCCCCGCTCGAGGTGCGGAAGTCGAGGGTGTGTGGGGAGCGTGGGCTCTCCGAGATGGAGTTCACCGCGTTGAACGACGCTCAGCTCCCGGGCGCGGAGAAGCGCAGCCGGGCCGACATCGTCGTCGAGAACGGCGGATCGTTGTCTGAGCTGGAGGCGGCGGCCCGCGCCGCCTGGGACTCGATCGGACGCGCTGGCGAGCCCGGGGAAGGCACGGGTGGGCTCTGGTCCGTCGATCTCCACATGCACACCCGCCACTCCAAGGACTGCCTCAGCGATCCCGCGGACGTGGTCGCGACGGCACGCCGCGTCGGCCTCGAGCGGATCGCGATCACAGACCACGATGAGATCGAGGGCGCGTTCGAGGCCCACCGGTCGGCTCCGAACCTCGTGATCGTCGGCGAGGAGGTACGGACAGCAGAAGGCCTCGACCTCATCGGCCTTTTCCTCAAGGAGCACATCCCTCCCGGCGGCAGCTTCCGGGAGGTCGCCGAGGCGATCCGCTCGCAGGGAGGGATCACCTACCTACCGCATCCGTTCGATCGTTGGCGGGGAAGTGACGAGGCCTACTTTGCGAGCGTCATTGATTGCGTGGACGTCGTAGAAGTCTTCAACGCGCGCGTCCACGAGCCGGAGAGGAACGAGCGCGCCAGATCCTGGGCTGAGGAGCACGGACTGCCGGTCGGCGCCGGGAGCGATGCCCACACGCTTCGAGAGATCGGCAAGGGCAGGGTGAAGCTCACGCCGTTCGACGGGCCGGAGGGGTTCGTCCGGTCGGCGGCGGCAGGCGAGATCGAGGGCGCGGTTTCCGGGCGCTGGGTACACTTCGGCTCGACCTGGGCCAAGCTTCGAAAGCGCCTTCCCATTTGACACCCTCCTCGGCTGGCGGATAGCGTGACGCCTTGTCATGCGACGTAGGGAGGCGGGAGGTGCCTTGAGCGCTCACACACATGCACAGGAACGTTGGGCGACCCGGATCGGGCTGATCCTGGCCATGGCCGGGAACGCCGTCGGACTCGGCAACTTCCTTCGCTTCCCGGTGCAGGCCGCGCAGAACGGCGGCGGCACCTTCATGATCCCGTACTTCATCTCCTTCCTGCTGCTCGGGATCCCGCTCATGTGGGTCGAGTGGACGATCGGCAGGTTCGGCGGCCGGCACGGCCACGCCACGATCCCCGGCATGTTCGACGAGCTGGGCGACCGGAAGCGGAAGTGGGCGAAGTATCTGGGCGTGCTCGGGATCGTCATGCCGCTCGTGGTCTTCATCTACTACACGTACGTCGTCTCCTGGATGTTGGGGTTCAGCTTCTTCAGCCTCACGGGGGGGTACTTCGGTCTGGGCGAGTTCAGCCAGGTGGCGCAGTACCTGTATTCCTACCAGGACGTCTTCGACGGGACGATCCATGGTGGCTGGGTGGCGGTGGTGTTCTTTCTCATCACGATCGTCTTCCTCTACTCCGTGCTGTCGCGCGGCATAGCCGGGGGCATCGAGAAGCTCGCCCTGATCGGGATGCCGATCCTCTTCCTGTTCGCGTTCATCCTCATGATCCGCGTCCTCACGCTGCCCCCCGCCGTGGGCACGCCGGCGGAAGGGCTCAACTTCATCTGGAACCCCGAGTGGACGAGCCTGTCGGACGCGAAGGTCTGGTTGGCGGCCGCCGGCCAGATGTTCTTCACGCTCTCCCTCGGGATGGGTACGATCCATTGCTACTCGTCCTACCTGACGGAGAAGGACGACGTGACCCTGACCGGGCTGTCGACCGGGGCCACGAACGAGTTCGCCGAAGTCGTGCTCGGCGGGACGATCGCGATTCCGGCCGCGGTAACTTTCTTCGGTGTGGCAGGTGCGACCGCGATCGCCGAAGGCGGCACCTTCGACCTCGGCATCGTCGCGATGAGCGTCGTCTTTCAGGGAATGCCGGGAGGCCAGTTCTGGGGGCAGGTCACGGGCTTCCTCTGGTTCTTTCTCCTCTTCATCGCCGGGATCACGTCGAGCGTGGCGCTCTCGAGTCCCGCGATCGCCTTCCTGCAGCAGGAGTACGGCCGCACGCGAAAGCACGCGGTGCTGATGGTGATGGCGCTGGCGGTCGCCCTCGGAACACTGCACCTGCTCTTTTATCACCGGCAGTTCCTGGACGTGTGGGACTATTGGGCCGGCACCTTCGGTCTGGTGATCTTCGCGGCGGTCGAGATCGTGCTCTTCTCCTGGATCTTCGGCATCGACCGCGGCTGGAAGGAGATGCACATCGGGGCGGATCTCCGAGTACCCCTCATCTACAAGTTCATCATCAAGTGGGTGACGCCGATCTTCCTGTTCATCCTCCTGGGCTGGTGGGCCGTGACGGAGGCCGTTCCCACGCTGCTCATGCGTGACGTGGAAGATGCGCCGATCGCGTACGATCCGGAGACGATCGTCTACCGTTGGTTCAGCCGACTGGTCATGTTGGGTTTGCTCGCTTTGGGCCTGTACCTGATCCACCAGGCATGGGTGCGTAAGGCGGTCGCGGCCGGAGCTTCGCCCGCCGCCGATCCCGGGCCCATGGAGTCCTGAAGGAGGGGCATCTCATGGAAGGATCCTCGATCGCTCCGTTCGCGTGGTTCTTCATGCTCCTGAGCATGGGCTCCGTGACCGTACTGACGGCGTACTGCTACATCCGGATTCTGTCGGGCTCCGACGAGCCGGTCGAGTCGGACGCGCCAGGATCGGACGTGCCCGATTCCTGATTCGCGCGCTCGGGAGTTCGAGCGTTTTCGATCGGAGATCGAGGCAGCTCGCCACCCGGTGCTGACGACCCACATCAACGCAGACGGTGACGGCGCGGGCTGCGAGATCGCCCTGGCACTTCATATGGAGCGCCAGGGGGTAAAGGCCGCGATCGTCAACCCGACGCCGTTTCCAGAGACCTTCAAGTTCCTGCTGCACCACCTCACCCCGTGGTCCCACAAGGCCGAAGAGGGCCGGCGCGCCCTGGAGAGGGCGGACCTCTTCATCGTTCTGGATACGTCGGAGCCCTCGAGGCTTGGAGACGTGTATCCTGCGATGCGAGGCCGGCGAATCGCGGTCATCGACCACCACCCTTCCACGCCGCAATCGATCGGGGACCCCGCCATACGCGATGCCACGGCGTGCGCGACGGGAGAGCTGATATACGACCTCATCGCCAGGCCGGATGATTCCTTGTCCCGGCCGGAGGCGGAGGCGCTCTACGTGGCCATCGTCACCGACACGGGATCCTTCCGGTTCGCGAACACGACCTCCCGCACGCACGAGATCTGCGCGGATCTGCTGAAGGCGGGCGTAGATCCTCAGGAGATGTACAGGAAGCTGTACGGGCAGGTCACCGATGAGCGTCTCGAGCTGCTGCGTCGGGCGCTCTCCAGCCTCGAGCGGGATCCCGAGTGGCCGCTGGCCTGGATCACTCTGAGGCGCCAGGACTTCCAGCAGTCGCGCGCGGTTTCGGCCGATCTCGAGGGTATCGTCGAGCATGCCAGGCAGCTCCGCGGCATAGAGATCGCCGCGCTGTTCCGAGAGCTGCCCGACAAGTCGACCAAGGTCTCCCTTCGGTCGAACGGAGAGGCCGACGTGGCCAGGATCGCGCGCGAGCATGGGGGCGGTGGGCACACGAAGGCGGCGGGCGTACACATCACGGGCCCGCTCGAGGCGTCGCGCGCCGAGGTGCTGGCCAGCGCCAGACTGGCTCTTCGGATGAAGGGTCTCGGTCCGACGCACGGCCAGGATGGGGGTTCGGAGGCAGCACCGGGACCTTGAAGAAAGCACCGGGACCTTGAAGAAAACGGCCCAACGGGTCTATATTTTTGGGGTCCTGTCCATCTGACACTCTGTAGCCACTGGCGCGCCGGCGCCGCGGTGGCTCGTCACCACGACGTGGAGGTCTGATGGACGTGTCCCTGAACGGGGGCGGCGAGGACCAGAGCAAGGACCTTCGCCTCCGGGAGTTGGGCAGGACCGTTTCCCCTTCCGAGATCGCCGAGGTCTGGGTGTTTCCGCCGCTCGAGACGCTGGAGGGCTCCACGGAGTTCTTCCTGTTCACGCGCTTCGATGGCGATCGACGCCGGCTGTATAGCGCGTGTCTCTCGCCGGGAGTCAGGCCGAACGGGAATTCCGGCCAGAGGATCACCGAACATGGACTCGTGCCGGCGGACCGAGTGCCGCTGTTGGTGGCGCAGCTCCAGCGCAGGTTGGGCGAGTTCTCGGACCCTCTCCACCTGGAGATCGGCGGTAGCCACGAGCGCTGGGCGGAGCTCACGACGGACTGAGTCCGCGTCGATTTCGTCTTGGAGCCCGGGCCCGGGGCCCGGGCTTTTCTCCACTCCCCATCCTCCCTGATTCCTCCGGAATACGCCCATTTGATCGCCCACCAATGGATCCTTACGTTGTCGCATTCCGTATAAGCGAGCGGTTCAAACGGAGAGAAGGGCGTGACTGAAGCGATACACGGCGAGGCGAGCGAGTCATTGGAGCGCGAGTTCAGACGCGCGCTCGGGGCGGGCGGCCACCGGTACACGGCGCAGCGCGCCGCCGTGTACGACACGCTATATGCCGCGTCGAGCCATCCGACGGCCGACGAGATCTTCTTAAGCGTCCGGTCTCAAATCCCCGACATCAGCCTGGCCACCGTCTACAAGGCGTTGGAGGCGTTCGTGAGCTGCGGGATCGCCTCCAAGCTGACGATGGGAGACGGTCCGGCGAGGTACGACGGTCGGATGGACGATCACGACCATATACGCTGTGTGAGCTGTGGCTGCGTCACCGACATCGACGAGGCCTCTTCTCCCGACTGGCTTCGGGCGGTCTCTCTTCGAACAGACTTCGAGGTCCTCGGTTACCGGCTCGAGCTGGTCGGGACCTGTCCAGACTGCCTGGCCTGAGCGCCCGCTCCCGCCGCTCAGCCCCCTAGATGGACTCCCTGGGAATAGGGTTCACGGCCGCTTTCGCGGCTGGCCTGCTCTCGTTTCTCTCCCCCTGCGTGCTGCCTCTCGTGCCCTCGTACCTCTCCTTCGTGACAGGCCTCGGAATGGAGGAACTCGAGAGCGGTGACGCCGCGCTTCGGCGCACGACGCTCATCCACTCCCTCCTCTTCGTTGCGGGCTTCAGCTCGATCTTTCTGGCTTTGGGCGCCTCGGCCAGCTTCCTGGGTCAGATCCTTAGGGAGTATCAGGTCTGGATCGCGCGCATCGGGGGCGGGATCGTCGTTCTCTTCGGCCTCCATCTGCTTGGCCTCACACCGTTTCGGTGGCTCCAGCGAGAGCGCCGCATGCATCTGGAGCGCAAGCCGGTGGGTTACGTCGGGTCGTTCCTGGTCGGCGTAACGTTCGGGGCGGGCTGGACTCCGTGTATCGGACCGATCCTGGGCGGGATCCTCACCTTCGCCGCGACCCGGCAGACGCTGGGCGAGGGCGTTCAGCTACTCGCCTTCTACTCGGCGGGACTCGCGGTCCCGTTCCTCCTGAGCGCGGTGGCATTTACCTGGTTCCTGGCCACGTTCAAGCGGCTGCGAAGGCACATCGTTTGGGTGGAGCGAGCGAGCGGAGCCCTACTCGTCCTCGTCGGCCTGCTTCTGCTGAGCGGTCAGTTCACTATGCTCGCCTCGTGGGCGGCGGACCTCACGCCGGACTGGATCCTGGACCGGATCTAGACGCTCGGCCAGGGGTCGGCCACCTGGTGCACCACCTCAGAAGTCACGCTGTCATTCGGGGGCCGATTCATTCCGCTCGGCTTCGTTGCTCTTCCTCGACGTAGCGCAGCTACGCCTTCGTCGTCGCGCCTTGCCGAAACGGACGACCAGGCCCCCTCGGTGGCTACCGGACTTCTGAGACGGTACACTTGGCTCAGGAGGCGGTCCGGCTGACGAGCGCCTCCTCGCCCTCGATCTCCTCGCTGAGCAACTGCCGCTCTAGGAGCCGCTTGTAGACGCCGTCGAGCTCGAGGAGCTCTCGGTGCCGACCCTGCTCCACGAGCCTCCCTTCTTCGAGCACGAAGATCACGTCCGCGTCCCGGACGGCAGACACGCGGTGCGAGATCAGGATGGAGCTGCGGCCGCGCATGTACAGCCGTAGCTCGTGCAGGATCGCCGTCTCCGTCACCGAGTCAACGGCGGACAGCGCGTCATCCAGAATGAGCACCGGCGTATCGCGATAGAGCGCCCTCGCCAAAGCCGCTCGCTGCTTCTGACCGCCCGAAAGGTTGATGCCCCGTTCGCCAAGGTGCGTGTCGATGCCCTCGGGCAGCACGGCGAGCGCCTCGGTGAGGTGGGCGATGTCCACCGCCTCCATCAGCCGCTCGATGTCCGCTTCTTCCGCGCCGTGCAGCGCGATGTTCCGCTTCAGTCGCATGCTGAACAGGAAGGATTCCTGCGGAACGACCGAGACCGCGTCCCGCACCGCCGCTAGAGGAAGCCGCCTCACATCCATTCCGTCGAACAGCACGGTGCCCTCGGTCGCGTCGTAGAGCCGCGGAAGCAGCCGCACGAGCGTCGATTTTCCACTCCCGGTCTGGCCGACGATCGCCGCGGTTTGTCCCGGCTCGATGACGAGCGAGATGTTCCTCAACACCCAACGCTTGGTGTCCGGGTAGCGGAAGGAAACGTCCCGGAGCTCCACGCGCCCCCGGACCGACCCGATCGGCAGCGGCGATGGATCTTCGGCGATGGCTGGGACGACCGACATCAGCTCGTTGATCCTCCGCATGGAGGCTGCGCCACGCTGGAAGAGGTTCGTAACCCAGCCGAGGGCGATCATCGGCCAGCTGAGGAGGGTCAGGTAAAAACCGAACGCCACGAATTCGCCGACCGTGATGCGCCCTGAGATGACGAGGGTTCCGCCGTACCAGAGCAGGACCACCGCCCCGATGCCGGTGAGCAGGATGAGGGACGGGTAGAAGGCGCCCCAGACGCGGGCCAGGCTCATGTTGCGGTCCAGGTATTCCTCGTTCAGCTCGGCGAAGCGCCTGACCTGGGCCTCCTCCTGGGTGTAGGCCTTCACGATCCGGATGCTCGAGAGGAACTCCTGGCTGTAGTTGGAGAGCTCGGCAAACTGGCTCTGGATCTTCTCGAAGCGGTCGTGAATCTGCCGGCCGAACAGGAAGACGGCGGCCGGCAGGATCGCCAGCGGGATCATGGCGAGCAGCGTGAGGACGGGGTCGATCCATATCATCAGCAGAAGCGCGAGCGCGCTCACCGTGATCGTGTTCACCGCGTACATGATCGCCGGCCCGGCTACCATGCGAACGGCCAGCACATCGTTGGTGGCCCGACTCATCAGATCCCCCGTCCGCCAGCTGTCGTAGAACTGCGCCGGAAGCCGGAGAAGGTGGCCGAAGAGATCGTTTCGCAGGTCCGTCTCGATGCGGCGACTGATCCCGTTCAGAAGCTCTCGCATGTAGTAACGGCTGATGCCGGCGAGGATGGCCACTAGAACGATAAGAAACGCGTAACGCACTATGAGTGAGATGCTTAGCTGGGTCTCCAGCGCGTCGATCGCTGCCTTCAACAGGTAGGGTCCGAGCAGCGTGAAGAGGTTGCCGACCACGACCAGCACGAGGCCCGTCAGGATTCCCCTGCGGTAGGGCTGGAAGTAGGGAATAAGAGTGCGAAGACTCTTCATTGGCTGCAGACCTGCGAAGTTGCCGTGACCTCACGCGCCCCCGAAAGGTCCATCGGATGAGGGCCGAGGAGCGCAGCAAGGTAAATCTCGCGGTATTCAGGTTCAACGTGGAGAGGCAAGATGGACGGCATGACCGAGCTGAGGAGGTTCGCGGCGGATCGTGGCTCCCGCATGCCGGAGCTGCTGGCGCTCGCCGTCGCCGGCGCCCTCGCGGCAGGGCCGGTCGCCTGCGGTGGAGCCCCCGACGTCGAGCCCGAGAACGCCGTCGACACGCTCGCTCTGCTCGATCGGGAGTTGGATCTGGCGATGAGCGGAGACACGCCTGCTGCCGAGCTGCGGGACAGCCCGAGAGGCACGCGCGAGCCCGGAGAGCGCCCCGAACGTCGGCCGGCCGAACGGCGATCCCCGCCACCGACGGCGCCGCCTTCTTCCTCGCCCGAGACCCCGCCGCCCGAGGATCGCACCGCGGATCGGGCTTCGGCGGAGCCGGAGCCTGGGGCGACGTCGACCGGTGAATCGAGCACCGATGAGGGCGAGCCGGCCGATAGGGGCGACTCGTCCGGGCCTGGACTCGCGCTCCGAAGCGTTGCTGGAGGCGCAACGTTCGAGGTGACGCTCAACCAGGAGCTGAGCACCCGTCACAACCGTGTCGGTGACCTGTTCTCGGCGACCCTCGTGGATCCGTTGACTGACGGCCGATTGGTTCTCGTGCCGGCCGGGGCCCTGGTCGTCGGCGAGGTGACCGAGGTCGAGAAGTCCGGGAGCCACGGCCAGACGGCGATCATCAACCTCGACATCCACGAGGTGTCGTTCGACGGGGAGACCTATCCTCTGGAGGCCTCCATCCTCGAGGCAAACCCCGAGACCCGATCCCGCAGCTCGACCGCCGCCAAGGCCGCCAAGATCGGCGGTGCGGCGGTGGCGGGCGCCATACTGGGCCGGGTGATCGGTGGTGACGCGCTGGGGACGATCATCGGAACCGCCGTCGGCGGCGCCGCCGGAACGGCCATCGTGCTTGGGACGGATGACGTGGATGCGGTGCTGCCCCGGGGCTCGAGAATGCTCCTCAGACTGGACGCTCCACTCGAGATGCAGGTGGCCATGCCCTGAGCGCGCGTGCCGAGACGTGTGGATCTTTCGCCCGAGCGAGTCGTTCTACGGTATACGCGAGCGAAAGGGATCTACCGGCATGCGCAAGACCGCCACTCTCCTCACGGCGACCCTCGTGGCCATCGCCCTCGCCGGAGCGCAGGATGCCGCCCTGGGCCAGGAGCCATCCGGGTCGCTGGTGGGGAGCGTGTTCATGGCCGAGGGCAACACGCCGCTCTCCGATGTCACGATCTTGCTTCGGGGGACGGAGCTCCAGGCGGTCTCCGACAGCCTCGGTTTCTTTCGACTCGAGGGAGTTCCGCCCGGCGACCATACGCTGACCGTGAGCTACCTGAACATGGTCTCAGATGTCGCCGGAAACGTGGCCGTCGCCGTGGCGGACGGCGAAACGGTTTGGCTCAACATCCAGCTCGAGATCACGGTCGTTCCGGTGCCCGAGCTCGTCGTCCAGATCGAGCGGGCCGACAATGTCGGCAAGATGGCCGGGTTCGATCATCGGCGCGCTTCCGCCTTCGGGAGCTTCATCACGCGGGATGAGATCGAGCGAGCGCACCCCGGCCGACTCAGTCAGCTCTTCTACGCGGTTCCCGGGGTGCGGGTCGTGCCGGCGCCCGACGATATCCTCGGTGCACGGCTCGTTTCTGCCCGAGCGGGAGGCTTCAACTGCCCCATGGAGCTCTTCCTGGACGGAATCCGGCAACCGTCCTTTGGATTCAACATCGATCTCCTCCCGCCCGAGGACATCGAGGCGATCGAGGTGTACTCGGGAAGCTCACGCACGCCGGCGATCTTCTCCTTCCGCGGCGCCCCTTGTGGGGCCGTGGTGATCTGGACCCGGGACCCGACCCGGCAGGACCGGGCGCCGTAGCGCCGGTCAGTAACCGAGAGCGACCCCTCCTCCCCGTGGATCCGCCGCACCGTACCTGACGCCGTCCGGCGCGACGTAGATCGACTGAACGTCGCCCGAGAAGCCGGCGCGCTCCTCGAGCCGGTGGCCCCTACTCTCCAGCTCGTCGATCACCGACGGCTCGAGGCCGCCCCGCTCGTAGTAGAGCAGATCCGGAATGTGCTGGTGGTGCACGCGAGGAGCGTTCACGGCTTGCTGGGCGCCGAGTCCGTGCTCGAGCTGGGCGACGAGGACCTGCAGCACCGAGGTCGTGATCGTCGGACCGCCGGGCGTTCCGGTCACGAGCTCGGTCCGGCCGTCCGGAGCGATCACGATAGTCGGCGTCATGGCTGATAGCATCCGCTTTCCCGGGGCGATGGAGTTCGACTCTCCCTGGACCAGTCCGTACATGTTCGGCTCGCCCGGCCTGGTCGTGAAATCATCCATCTCGTTGTTGAGGAGGAATCCTGCTCCGCGCACGACGGCTGCGGATCCGAACGAGCCGTTGATGGTCGTCGTCACGGCGACGGCGTTTCCGGCCGCGTCCACGACGGAATAGTGTGTCGTTTGAGCGGATTCCGGCCCGGCCTCCACCTCGGGTTCCGAGGGTGTGGCCCGCGCCGGATCGATCGTCTTCCCGAGAGAGTCCAGGTAGGAAGGGCTCAGGAGGCGGTCGATCGGCACGCTCACGAAGTCCGGGTCGCCGAGGTGGCGGTTGCGGTCGGCGTAGGCGCGCCGCATGGCCTCCGCCATCAGGTGGATCTCGTCCGCGGAGCGGTAGTCGAGGCCGCGCAAATCGAAGCGCTCCAGCATGCCCAGCATCTCGCCGAGCACGATCCCGCCCCCAGAGGGCGGCCCCATGGAGATGAGGCGCCGGCCGGCGTACTCGATGACGATCGGCCGGCGCCAGATCGCGCGGTACTCCTCGAGGTCGCGCTTCGAGATCAGGCCGCCACCCCTCTCCATCTCCGCCACGACCGAGTCGGCGATCCAGCCACGGTAGAAGACGTCCGCTCCCGACGCGGAGATCGCGTCCAGCGAGCGCGCGAGGTCCGGCTGCCGCAGCACCGTCCCGCGGGCGGGCGGAAGACCATCCGGCAGAAAGATCGCAGCCGTCGCGGGAAAGCGGCTGAACCTCTTCACCTGCGCGGTCAGGGCGTCGTGGAGGCGCTTTGACACGGAGAAGCCATCGGCCGCCAGGCGACGGGCCGGCTCCAGCAGCCGGTCCCAGGCGAGCCGGCCGAAGCGACGGTGCGCCTTTGCCATTCCGGCGACGGAGCCGGGGACCCCGGCGGCCAGATGGCCGGTCCGGCTGGAGGAGCCGACCTTTCCGTCCTCTTCCACGTGCATGTCGCGCCCGGCCGCGAGCGGCGCCCTCTCCCGGAAGTCCAGGGTCGCCTCTCGTCCATCCGCCGTGCGGACGACCATGAAACCGCCGCCTCCAAGGTTGCCTGCCTGCGGATAGACGACGGCGAGGGCGAAATGCACCGCCACGGCCGCGTCGATGGCGTTGCCCCCTTCCCGGAGAACCGCCAGGCCCGCGGCGCTCGCCAGGCTGTCAGTGCTCACGACCATGCCCCGAGAGCCCGCCGCGGGCGCCCGGTCGGCCGGGAAAGGCCAATCCTCGGGGAAGAGGGCGGTGCTCGTGTCGGCCCGTTCGGCCGTCGTCGCTTGCAGTCCGACCTGAGCGGGACCGGCCGCGGAGCCGGTGGCCCACGCTGTCTGGCCGCCGAGCGTGATGAGTGATCCGAGGGCCAGGAAGGCCAGGGACGAGAGGCGGCGGGCTATCGACATGCGTTCAATCTCCGTTCACGCCGACGCGGGGGCATATCTCGGCGATCTCGCACCGCCCGCACTCCGGACGCCTGGCGCGGCAGGTGGAACGCCCGTGCCGGATGAGCTGGACGTGGAGGGAGAAGCGGAGAGCCGGAGCGACGATCTCGTTCAGTATCTCGTGGGCCTTCTCGGGCGACGCGGTCGGCGGCACGAGCCCGAGGCGCTTCGCGAGCCTGTGGACGTGGGTGTCGACCGGCATGACCGGGCGTCCGAGGGAGAAACAGAGGACGCATGCGGCCGTCTTCGTCCCGACGCCCTTGATCGACGTAAGGTAGTCCAGGGCTCGGTCATCGGGCAGGTCACGGAGGTGATCCAGGCTCGGTACCCCGTTCTCGCCGAGCGCCTTGAGCACTCTCAAGATCGTCTCGCTCTTTTGGGCGGCCAGGCCCGCGGAGCGGATCGTCTGCTCCAGCGGCTCACGACCCTTCGCACGCACCTCGTCCCACCCGGCATAGCTCTCCTGCAGGTTCGCCCAGGCTCGATCGCGATTCACGTCGGAGGTGTTCTGGCTGAGGATCGTGAGGATCAGCTCGTCCAGCGGGTCGAGGCGTGGCTTCCGCGCGTCCCCGTAGCTGGCTCGCAGCTCCGATTCGATCCGTTCGGTGAGGCGCGTTGCCGCCTCCGGGCTAACCGGTCTCACGCTCCTATCGGCCGTTCGTCGAGGCTCATACCTTCCGCTTCATCGTCCGGCCCGCAGGGGTGCTCGCCCGACGGCCGGAAGCACCCTCGAAGTTAGAGGGCGGTTATCAGCCGGCAAAGGAGGAGTCGATTTGGGGAGAGACTCTCGTCTGACCGAAGCTGGCAACCCCGCCACGGTCCGGATCGATCGAGCCTCGGTCAGGGAGATCGTCGAGCTGATCAACTCCGAGGATGCTCGTGTCGCGCCGGCCGTGGCCCGCGAGTCGGAGGCGATCGCTCGCCTGATCGACGAGGTCGAGCGGAGGATTCGCATCGGGGGTCGGCTGATCTACGTCGGAGCGGGCACGAGCGGACGCCTCGGAGTCCTCGATGCCGCGGAATGTCCTCCTACCTTCGGCACGGCCCCCGACCTCGTGAGAGGTGTGATCGCCGGGGGAGCACCTGCCCTGGAGACGAGTCTTGAAGGGGTCGAGGATGACGAAGCGGCGGGCAGCGCATCCATCGAAGCGCTCGGGGTCGGTTCGGAGGACTTCGTGCTCGGCATCGCGGCGTCCGCCACGACGCCCTTCGTCCAGGCCGCGCTCGCCGAGGCCCGGGAACGGGGAGCGAGGATCGGACTTCTGAGCTTTACCCCACCACCGGAGAGCCTCGCGCGGCTCGCGGATGTGATCATCACGCCGATCGTCGGCCCGGAGGCCATCGCCGGCTCAACGCGGATGAAGGCGGGGACGGCGACGAAGCTCGTCCTGAACACGCTGACGACGGGCGTGATGGTCCGGCTCGGCAAGGTGCATCGCAACCTGATGGTGGACCTGCAGGCGGTGAGCCGGAAGCTGGTGGGTCGTAGCATCCGCATCGTCCGGGAGGTGAGCGGCGTCGACGAGGAGACCGCCCGGCGGCTCCTGGGCGCCGCCGGTGGATCCAGCAAGATCGCGATCGCGATGCATGAGCTGCGGGCCTCCCGGGCCGTGGCCGAGCGTGTCGTGGATGAGTGTGGCGGATTTCTTGGCGAGGCGATCGAGCGCTACGCGGACGGTCCGCTGCCATACTATGCGGGCTATCCGGACACCTTCGGCGACGAGGACACGCGCCTTCTCGCCGCGCGCCTTCTCGCCGCGCCCGATCGTCTCGGAAGGGCCGTCGAGCACGAGACGCCACCGGAGAGGCGAACCGCCCGGTGGGGCGCGCGGGAGCACCTGGCGCACCTCATCGAGTGCGAGACCGTCGCCTTCCGGCCGCGTGTCGATAGGGTCCTGGAGACGGAGGAACCGGGATTCGAAGCCTGGGAGCCATCTCCCGACCCTGCGGCCGAAGGGGACGCAGAGCAGCTCCTCGCCGTCTTCCGGACCGAGCGATCACGGACGTGTGCTCTGCTCGAGCCGCTGAGCGATCGGGGATGGGCTCGCTCCGCCACCATCGGAGACGAGCGCGTCACGCTGTACCAGTTCCTTCGCGGCGTCGCCAACCATGACGAGGCGCACGCCATCAGGATCCGCGAGCGGATTCACTCGGACCTCATGAGCCCGTCGGCCGGGTCGGTGGGCGTCCTCTCCGAGCCGAGGCGCTGAAGGCTTGCTCTATGCCGGCGTGATGTCCGGTACATCCCTGGACGGCGTCGATGTGGCCGTGGCGGAGCTCACGGGGGAGGAGGAGAGCCCGAGCGAGGCCTCCCTGGTCGGCTTCCGGACCGTTCCCTACGGCGAGCCGTTCCGCGACCGACTCGCGGCGGCCGTGGAGGGCGCGCGAGCGGATGAGCTCTGCCGGCTGAACTTCGAGCTGGGGCGGCGTCTCGCCGAGGCGGTCGAGATCACGCTCGCCGACCTGGCCCTGGCACCGGGAGCGCTGGTCGCGATCGGCAGTCATGGTCAGACGATCTGGCATGATCCTCCCGCCGAAGCACCCGGAAGCACCTTGCAGCTGGGAGAGCCGGCCGTGATGGCGGAGATCCTCGGCGTCCCGATCGTGGCCGACTTCCGTGTCCGTGACATGGCGGCTGGCGGGCACGGGGCGCCCCTCACCCCGTACTTCGACGGGCTGCTGCTCTCCTCGCCGACGGTCTCCAGGGTCGTTCAGAACATCGGCGGGATGGCGAACGTGACCTGGTTGCCCGCCAGCGACGAGACCGGGAGGGGCGATAGGATCGCGTTCGACACCGGACCTGGCGTCGCGTTGATCGATCAAGCGGTGCGCGAGCTCACGGCCGGTGAGGAGGCGTACGATCGCGACGGAGAGCGTGCGGCCAGAGGCCGGGTCCTGGACGGCCCTCTCGGCGAATGGCTGGAGGATTCCTTCTTCCGGCTTTCACCGCCTCGAAGCACCGGGCGGGAACGGTTCGGCGCCCCGCGTCTCAGGGAGTGGCTCGAGCGGCACTCCGAGCAGCGCGACGAGGACTTGGTCGCGACACTGACGGAGCTCACGGCGCACACGATCGCCGAGGGCTACCGGCTGGCCGGGCTCGAACCCCGGGAGGCCTACCTGTGCGGCGGCGGCGCCAGAAACCCGTCGATCCGGGAGAGACTCCAACGACTGCTGCCCGACGTCTCGATCCTGCCCCTGGATGCGCTCGGCTGGGATGGCGATGCCCGGGAGGCCGCCGCCTTCGCTCTGCTGGCCCGCCAACACCACCTGGGGATACCGATCGACCTGGGGTGGGCCACCGGCGCCCCGGGATCCCGCGTCCTGGGCAAGTGGGTCCCCGCGTGAGCTCAGCCTCACCAGCTCTCCTTCTCATCGAAGCCCTGCGTCTCGACCGCGAGCCGGTGGATGAGGCTCGGCGACGGGCGCTCGAGGCGCTGGAGCTGGGTGTTGGAGGCTTCATCCTCTTCGGGGGTCGGGCCGGGGAGGTGGCTCTCCTCCTGGAAGAGATCACGGCGGCCGCGGGCCGTGCCCTCTGGCTCGCGGCCGACCTCGAACGCGGGGCCGGCCAGCAGTTCGCCGGCCTTACTTCGCTGCCCCCTCCCGCGGCGCTGGCTCGCGCTCCCGACCCCGTCGAGGCGGCTCGCGTGGCTGGAGAGATCACCGGGAGAGAAGCCAGGGAGCTCGGGATCAACTGGGTGCTCGCCCCGGTGCTCGACCTGGACATCTCGGGCGATAACCCGATCGTCGGCACGCGGAGCTTCGGCTCGGATCCGGGCGACGTGGCGCGGCTCGGCCGTGCATGGATCGACTCCTGTCAGAGCCAGGGGCCGGCCGCCTGCGCTAAGCATTTCCCCGGGCACGGCCGCACCGTGAGAGATTCGCACCTGGAGCTGCCTGTCGTAGAGGCCTCGCCCGACGAGCTGCATGAGGACCTCGAGCCCTTCGTCGAGATGGCCGGAGTCGTCGCGACCGTAATGGCCGCGCACGTGACGTATCCCTCTCTCTTACCGGGCGGGCCCGCGTCGCCTCGCCCGCTGCCGGCGAGCCGGGACCCGGCCGTGTTGCGGGGCCTGCTTCGCGATAGGCTCGGCTTCGAAGGCCTGGTCGTTTCGGATGCGCTCATCATGGGCGGTTTCGCGGATCCCGAGCTGCAAGGGTCGGCCGCCGTGGAGGCGATGACCGCCGGCTGCGACCTCTTGCTGTACCCGCACGATGCAGCAGGCGCTGCGGAGGCTCTTCGGCGGGCCGCGGATGAGGATCCCGTGGTCGCCGACCTTCTGTCGGAGGCGGCCGCGCGCAGCGGTTGCGTGTTGAGAGAGCGGGAGGCGGCGATTCGAGCGGCACCAGGGACCCCGGGCGGAGATGTGGAGAGCCGCGCAGGCGAGCTCGCCGAGCTCAGCATCGTGATCGACAGGTCCGCCCCGGCCGAGGTCAGCATCCGCAGGGGCCGACCCGTGATCGTGCGGGCACTATCCGATGACCGCGAGCTCCCCGGTTCCGAAGCGCTGGGAGAGGCCTTCACGGAGACGCTTAGGGGGCTCGGCTGGAAGACGCGGCTGGAAGGTGCTCCGGGGACGGGAACCAAGAGGAGATCCGAGCAGGTGGTCATCCTGCTCGGATCCTCGCCCCAGGCCTTCAAGGGACACGCGGGGCTGGCTCCGGAGACCGAAGCGGCTTTGCGGGAAGAGCTTCGGGCGGACCGAGGGGAGCCCGCCTGTCTGGTCGTCCTGGCTCATCGACGGCTTCTCGAGCGACTCGGCGTCCCCGGCCTCTGCGCCTGGTCCCCCGAGCCGGTCATGGAGCGGGCGGCCGCTCGGCGGCTGGCTCTGGAGGCCGACATCGACTCCGGCCCGCCGCACCGGGAATAGGCGATCATGCATTCCGTCGACTGGGTGGTGGTGGGGACCTACCTGGGGATCACCCTTGCCGTGGGCGTCTGGCTCTCCCGCCGAGCGAGCGGGGGGCTGGTGGACTTCTTCGTGAGCGGCCGCTCGCTCCGGTGGTGGCTGGCGGGCACCTCGATGGCCGCCACGACCTTCAGCGTGGACACGCCGCTCTACGTGACCGGGCTCATCGCCCGCCGCGGAATCGCCGGGAACTGGGAGTGGTGGGCGTTCGCCCTCTCCCACGTCCTCCTCATCTACGTCTTCGCGCGTCTCTGGCGGCGCGCCGAGGTCGTGACCGACGTGGAGCTGACCGAGCTGCGCTACGGCGGCCGGCCCGCCGCCGTCCTCCGCGCGAGCCGCGCGTTCCTCTTTGCTGTGCCGATCAACTGCATCGCCATCGGATACGTGATGCTCGCCATGCGGAAGGTGATGGAGGCGCTTGGATTGTTCGGCACGCTGCCGATCTGGCTGCCTGGCGACGGCAGACTGTGGGCGGTCGTCGCCCTCAGCATCTTCGTCCTCGTGTACGCCGGGCTCTCGGGCCTGTGGGGCGTGGTCGCCACGGATTTCTTCCAGTTCGCGCTCGCTTTGTTCGGCGCTATCATCGTCGCGGCCTTCGCCCTCCAGGAGATCGGCGGCGTGGTCGAGCTCAAGCGGCAGCTGGCGGAAGTCGGAAGAGCCGACGCCTTGCGGATGCTGCCTCGGCCGGGCTCTACCGATCTGCCTTTCGGGACGTTCCTGGCTTACCTCGGCATCCAGTGGTGGGCGTTCCGGCGCTCGGACGGCGGCGGCGAGTTCGTGCAACGGCTCTCGGCCTGCCGCGATGAGAGAGAGGCCGAGCGCGCGGCCTGGCTGTTCAACATCCTCCACTACGTGGTCCGTGCCTGGCCATGGGTCATCGTCGCACTGGCCTCCATCGTCATTTTCCCCGAGCTCCTGGAGCCGGGCGGCGACCCGGAGCTCGGGTACCCGCTCCTCATGCTTCGGTACCTGCCTGCCGGCCTGCTCGGTCTCGTCGTCGCATCGTTTCTGGCCGCCTTCATGTCGACCGTATCCACTCAGATCAACTGGGGCGCGAGCTACGTGGTGAACGACCTCTACGCACGCTTCATCGATCCCGAGGCCGCGCCGCGGAAGCTGGTGGCGCTGGGCCGCGTGGCGTCGGCGTTCATCGTGGCGCTGGCCGGTGCGGCGGCGTTCTACGCAGATGACGTGGGCAAGGTGTTCCGGTTCATGATCGCGATCGGCACCGGGCCCGGTGCCGTGCTCATGCTTCGTTGGTTCTGGTGGCGCGTGAACGCGTGGGCGGAGCTGGCTGCCATGTTCGCCGGGTTCGCGATAGCGCTCATCTCCTATCTTCCGACCTGGGGAGACGTGAGCTTCGGCGCACGCCTGGCGATAACGGCTGGAGGATCGGCCATGGTCTGGATACCCGTCATGTTCCTGACGGCACCGGAGGACGAGAAGACGCTCGAGGCGTTCTATCGCCGAGTCCGGCCCGGAGGGCCGGGTTGGTCCAGGTTCGGGGCTCGCCTCGATCTCCAGCCGGTGACGAGGTTGGGCGACGACCTCATCCGCACCGCCTGGGCGGCGATGGCGCTCATCGGCGGGATGCTCGCCGTCGGTGGACTCGTGCTCGGCGAGTGGGGAACCGCCCTGCTCACCGGCGCGCTGGCCGCGGCAGGGATCGCGGGGCTGGTGAGGAGAGCCCCCAGGAGGGTGGCTGGGTGAGCCCATTCGGATCGAGGTCCGTCTGGCACACCCTCTCCCGAATCGCCGGCGGGTTGGGGCTCGCCGTGATCCTGGTCTCTTGCTCGTCGCGACGGGCGGCTGAACCGGGAGGCCAGCCGGCGGCCGAAGGTGCAGGTCGGCCGGCCGAAGAGCCACAAGGGCCGGCCGCCGTCGCTGGGCGAGAGGATCTGGAGCCTCGGCCACGGAGAAAGCCCCTCCCGGAGCCCGTGAGGCTTCCACCGGTGTCTCCGGTCACCGGCTCTCCGGCCCTTCGCGTCCAGTATCCCAGGAGCCTCGACCGGATCGCCGTCCGGGATTCGAACTTCATCTTCGGAACCGTGGGCACGGGAGACGCCGAGCTGCGGATCAACGGTGTGAGGGTGCCGGTGGAGGCGAACGGGGCGTTTCTCGCCTGGCTCGCCGTGCCCACTCCAAGCCGGGACGACACGGCGGAGTACATCCTGGTGGCGAGCGGCCCGGGTGGGGTGGAGACGCTCCGCCACCGCGTCCGCCTTCCGGCCGAGCCGTTCGAGGGCCCGCCCGGAGCGGTGTGGATCGATCCGGCCTCCCTGCCGGCCGAGATCGAGCGTTGGTTGACTCCCGCCGATCCACTGGAATTCTCGGTGCGAGCCACGCCGGGGATCAGCGTCAGCGTGGCGCTTGGCGATGCCACTCTGGCGTTGCAGGAAGCGGACTCCGGCGTGTATCGGGGCTCGCTCCTCATCCGCGAGATTCTCGACCGCCCATGCCCCACCGCCCGAGACCCGGCTGCCGGAAGCGAAGCCCGGGACTCAGCCCCCTCGTGCGGCCCGGGTCAAGTGGACACCCTCGAGGCGCGGGTTGTCGCGACCGACGGCCCCCGCCAGGCGGTCGAGCGACGACGGTATCCATTCGCCGTTCTCGATCCGGAGGCGCTTCCGATCGTGGCCCTGGTGGAGAAGCCTGATCCCGTGCACGGATCCAACGGCGTCGTCCCGGGTCGTCCGACGCCGTACGGTCCCTACCGATGGCTCTTCCCGGACGGCGCTCTGGGGCAGGCGGATCGGCGGGTGGGAGATCGGGTCCGGCTCAGGCTCGCTCCCGATCTCGAGACGTGGGTGACCGCCGATCACGTGGTCGTAGGAGAGGCCTCGGGGGACCTCGAGGCGCGGGTCGGCTGGATCGAGGCGGAGGAACGGCCCGGGGGCGTGACGGCAGTCCGGATTCCCCTGGACCGGCCGGTGCCGGCACATGTCGAGGAACTCGAAGAGGGGATACTGCGGCTGATCCTGTACGGCGCGCTCGGCGAGACGGAGCGGATGGCCTACGGCCGGTCAGAGAGCACCGGGGCCTCGGAGCTGCAGAGCCTGGCCTGGGCGCAGCGGCCCGGCAGGCTCTACGAGCTCACCGTCCGTCTCGTTCGACCCGTGTGGGGGTACCGGCTGACCTACACCAAGGGCAGGAGCGGGCGACCCGAGCTCCTCCTCGAGCTGCGCAAGCCGCCAGCCGTGGATGCGGCCGCCCCCCTTCACGGACGTCGCATCGCGGTGGATGCCGGGCATCCGCCCGTCGGCTCCTTCGGCCCGACGGGGTTCTTCGAGGGCGACGCGAACCTGGCAATCGCCCACCGGTTGGCGGCGCTCCTGGAGGAGGCGGGCGCGGAGCCGATCCTGACGCGACGGGACACGCTGCCGCTGGGGCTGTACGAGAGGACGGGCCTCGCCGTACGAGCCGGCGCGGATCTCTTCGTATCGATCCACAACAACGCGCTGCCCGACGGGATCCGGCCGTTCGGGGAAGAAGGCACCAGCACCTACTACTACCACCCCCACTCCAGGGGGCTCGCCCAGGCCGTGCAGACCGGAATGCTGGCCTCGATGGGTCTGCAGGATCTGGGGATGCGTTGGGGCAGCTTCGCGGTGGCGCGGCTCCGGTGGATGCCGAGCATCCTCGCCGAGGGCGCGTTCATGATGTTTCCGCGTCAGGAAGCGGCCCTCAAGACGCGAGAGTTCCAGGACGCCTATGCGCGCGGCGTGCTGTGGGGAATCGAGGAGTTTCTGCGTGGCTATGTGAGGGAAGAGGGGAGCCAAGAGGAATGAGACTGGAAGAGCTGTCGACGAGCGACACGCCCGCGATTCATCCCACCGCCTACGTCGCGCCCTCGGCGGACGTGATCGGAGATGTGCGGCTTGGCGAGCACGCGAGCGTCTGGTACGGGTGCGTGCTGAGAGGAGACATCGCGCCGATCCACATAGGTCGAGAGACGAACATTCAGGACCTCACCGTGGTCCATGTGGATCCGGATCGCCCCACGATGATCGGAGACCGGGTCGGCATCGGGCACCGTGCGATCATCCACGGCTGCGAGATCCAGGACGACTCGCTCATCGGGATGGGCGCCATCGTGCTCTCACACGCCGTCATCGGATCCGGATCGGTGGTGGCGGCGGGGGCCCTCGTCACGGAAGGGACCATCGTTCCTCCCCATAGCCTCGTCGTGGGCTTGCCGGGAAGAGTGGTGCGCGAGGTGGATGAGGAGCTTCGTGGCCGAATCGCGTACACCGTGGCGGATTACAAGGCGATCAAGGAGGGTCACCGAGGTGGTCGTTGGCGCTCCTCGGAGCGTTGAGAGGACCGTTTATCCCGATAATCGGCTCTCGGGCGTCACTCCCCCTTGACCACAACATATTGTGTGGTTAGACTGAGTTTATCCCTAGATATTGAGTTTTCCACCCGCGTGTTGCCGCGATGTGGATGGTTAGGGGAAACCAGAGTAAACCCTCCCAGGTCTGCATTAAGTACAGGCCCGAAGTGCCGGATTAAGAAGTCGTCAGGGGTGTACGATACTGTTCACCCCGATTTTTTGTCGCTGTGGATTGTTGCGAGCCGCCGGCTTGTGGAAAACCGCTGGTAGTGAACTTGCCCATCAAAGGGAAGAAAACGAGGCAGCCGATGCACCCTCCCGAGGTCGCCCTGGGGGCGCCCACCCGAACCGTCCGAGAGACTCCGAGCGACCTGCCCGAGCCCGTTCTTTCCGAGAACGCGATGACCGTTCTGCGGCGGCGGTATCTCAAGAAGAACGAGGACGGCGATCCGATCGAGAGTCCCCGGGACATGTTCTGGCGGGTGGCTCGGGTGATCGCGGAGCCCGACGCGATGTACGGGGCGGACGCGCGGGAGACGCACGGAACGGCCATGCGCTTCTACGAGATGATGGCCACCGGCAAGTTCGAGCCGAACAGCCCGACGCTCATGAACGCGGGCCGGCCGTTGGGACAGCTGAGCGCCTGCTTCGTCCTCCCCGTCCCGGACAGCCTCGAGGGGATCTACGAGACGCTCAAGCACATGGCGCTCATCCACCAATCGGGCGGAGGCACCGGGTTCGGCTTCAGCCAGCTGCGGCCGCGCGGCGACGTTGTGCGTTCCACGATGGGCGTCGCCAGCGGTCCGGTGAGCTTCATGGAGGTCTACGACGCGTCCACGGAGGCCGTGAAACAGGGAGGAACGCGGCGCGGAGCCAACATGGGGATCCTCCGCGTCGACCATCCCGACATCCTCGAGTTCATCGACTGCAAGGCCGAGAAGCACAAGATCACCAACTTCAACATCTCCGTCGCCGTCACGGACGAGTTCATGGAGTCCGTGCGTCGCGGCGAGTCATACCACCTACGGAGCCCGCGCACGGGAGAGCCGGTGGGGCAGATGGATGCGCGGGAGGTGTTCGATCGGATCGTGTACGGCGCGTGGCGGAACGGCGAGCCAGGCGTCTTCTTTATCGATGAGGCGAACCGATATAACCCGGTCCCGCAGCTGGGGAGCTACGAGGCGACCAATCCCTGTGGCGAACAGCCAATCCTGCCGTACGACGTCTGCAACCTAGGGTCGGTGAACGTGGGCGCGTTCGTAGAGGAGGGACGCATCGACTGGGAGGGCCTCGGGAAGACCGTGCGTACAGCCACGCACTTTCTGGACAACGTCATCGACACGAACCGTTACCCGCTGCCTCAGATCGAGGACCTCTCGAAGCGGATCCGGCGCGTCGGCCTCGGCATCATGGGTTGGGCGGACATGCTGGTAAAGCTGGACGTCCCATACGGCTCACGGCGCTCAACCGAGCTGGGCCGGGAGGTCATGCGCTTCGTCGACGACGAGGCGAAGGCCGAGTCGGAGAGGCTCGCTGGGGGGCGCGGCGTGTTCCCGGATTGGGAGGGATCGATCTGGGGCCCCGACGAGGCGTGCGCGCGCGATGAGATGGGCGAGCGGGTACGCCCGATCCGTCCGCTGAGGAACTGCAACGTGACGACGGTAGCGCCCACCGGGACGATCTCGATCATCGCGGGCTGCTCGAGCGGCATCGAGCCCCACTTCGCGGTGGCGTTCATGCGCAATCAGGCCGGGACACTCATGCCAGATGTGAACCCGGACTTCGTGGAGCAAGCGGAGGCGGGCGGCTGGTACAGCGAAGACCTGATGTGCCGCATCGCCGACGAGGGGCACATCCACTTCGACGATGTGCCCGCCGAGGTCCAGGAGGTCTTCGTGACCGCACACGACGTGACCCCGGAGCAGCACATCCGAATGCAGGCGGCCTTCCAGAGGAATACGGACTCGGCGATCTCCAAGACCTGCAACTTCTCCGAGTCGGCCACCGAAGAGGACGTGCGCGCGATCTTCGAGCTCGCTCACGAGCTGCGGTGCAAGGGCGTCACCGTGTACCGCGATGGGTCCCGGGATCAGCAGGTCCTCTCCACGGGACGGACGGCCAAGAAGGTGCAAGGGGAGAGCGGAGGAGCCACCGAGGCCGATGCGCTGCAGGGCGAAGTGTGGCTGGAGCGGATCGAGGATTCGGAGCTGGCCGACGAGTTGGCCATGATGCTCGAGCGGCTGCGGCACGCGGAGGAGGAGAACCGCGCGCTGGACGGCGAGAACGTCAAGCTCTCCAAGGTGATCGATGAGAGGGATCGCCGGATAGTCGAGCTCGAGGGCGGCTACATGAAGCAGCCGGCCGTGCGTCAGCGTCCCAACGAGCTCCGCGGCCGAACGCGGAAGATCGACTCGCCGCTGGGCTCGATGTACGTCACGATCAACGAGGACGAGCAGGGCCGTCCGTTCGAGGTGTTCGTGGCGCTGGGGAAGGCCGGCGGGCCAGCCATGGCCGATGCCGAGGCGGTCGGCCGACTGATCAGCCTGGCGTTACGCTCGGGCATCTCGATGCGGGAGGTCCATGGGCAGCTGCGGGGCATCTCCTCGGATCGGGCGGTCGGGTACGGACCGAACAAGGTGCTCTCGAGCCCCGACGCCATCGCCCAGGTGATCGAGCGATACCTGGAGGAGAAGGAAGGCGTTCAGCAGTCGCTCCCGATCCAGGAGGTCGGCGCGGCCAAGACGTCGAACGGCGGCGCCCAGACGGCGGAGAAGCCGCTCATCTCGCGCTACGAGGAGCACGCGGCACGGACGTTCATCGGCACGTGCCCGGACTGCGGGACGGGGCTGACGTTCGAGGAAGGCTGCGCGAAGTGTCATGCGTGCGGCTACAGCGAGTGCAGCTGACTCGGTAACCTGCCGGTGCTTGGGGGGACCGACGGGTCCCCCTCCGCTCGCTTCCGACGCCTTTCTTCGGAGCCTCCTCGGCTTCGCCTGTGGGGTCTCGACACCGTCGCCCTGAATCGCTCGCGTCGAGATCTCGCCTCCTCTAGTAGCGGCCTGATCAGGATCACGTCGGGCGGTAGCGACAAGCCTACGCGTTCAACCTCGCTCCGTGTGGTTTCCGCTTTCGGTGCGGCCCCGTACTTTAAGTCTGCACGTCCCCCACACCGCTTTTCAACCCTGAGGATTACCTACATGCGCACCCGTATTGCCGTCTTCGTGTCCCTGATCGCTATGACCACTGTGGCCGCCCCACTGGTGGCCCAGGATCCCATCCCGCCCAGCGAAACGCTGGAGAGCGCTTTTCCGGAGAAGACACCCTTTTCGCCCTACGCCGGGCGCAACTTCCCTACCCAGGTGTTCTGGGGTGACACCCACGTCCATACGGCCATGTCGATGGACGCCGGCGCCTTTGGGGCGCGGCTTCTCCCGAGGGACGCCTACCGTTTCGGCCGCGGGGAAGAAGTGGTGTCGTCCACCGGGCTTCCGGTCAAGCTGTCCCGTCCGCTCGACTTCATCGTCGTGGCCGACCACTCGGACAACATGGGCTTCTTCCCGCGTCTCTTTGAGGGCGACCCCAAGTTACTGGCGGACGCGACGGGGAAGCGCTGGTACGAGATGATCCAGCGTGGCGGCCAGGAGGGCGTGAAGGTGGCGGTCGAGGTCATCACCGGCTTCACGCAGGGGACGTTCCCGCCGGCGCTCGAGTCGCGTCCCGGCACCCCGGCCTACCAGTCTGCCTGGGAGGAGACGATCGAGGCGGCCGAGGCGTACAACGACCCCGGGAATTTCACCGCCTTCATCGGATACGAGTGGACGTCGACGACCGGCGGCTACAACCTCCACCGCGTGGTCATCTATCGAGACGACGAGGCCAAAGCCGGTGTGATGACCCCCTATACGACCCTTACACCCGAAGGGAGCGACGACCCGGTCGATCTGTGGGAGTGGATGGCGCAGTACGAGGACAAGACGGGGGGCCGGCTCCTGGCTATCGCCCACAACGGCAACCTCAGCAACGGCATCATGTTCCCGCTCGACGAGACTTTCTCGGGTCGGCCGGTGGACGCTCGGTACGCCGAGACGCGGGCCAGGTGGGAGCCGCTCTACGAGGCCACCCAGATCAAGGGCGATGGCGAGACCCACCCATTCCTCTCGCCGGACGACGAGTTCGCCGACTACGAGACTTGGGACCAGGGCAACCTGGATCTCTCGGCGCTCAAAGAGGACTGGATGCTCGAGTACGAGTATGCCCGGTCCGGCCTGGGCGTCGGGTTGCAGATCGAGCAAAGGGTCGGCACCAATCCCTACAAGTTCGGCATGATCGGCTCGACCGATAGCCACACGGCGCTGGCCACGGCCGAAGAGGAAAACTTCTTCGGGAAGCACTCAGGCGCGGAGCCGGGGCCCCAGCGGTGGGAACATCCCATGGCCAAGGTGGGCGACTTGGAGTACGCCGGCTGGTCGATGGTGGGGTCGGGCTACGCGGCCGTGTGGGCCCGAGAGAACACCCGCGAGGAACTGTTCGACGCCATGATGCGGAAGGAGACCTACGCGACCACCGGTCCCCGGATGCTGGTGCGCTTCTTCGGCGGCTGGGATTTTACCCAAGCCGATGCGAAGAGCCGACTTCCGGCCAATGCGGGGTACGCCAGGGGCGTCCCGATGGGCGGCGATCTCAGCGCCGCTCACGCCGGCAAGTCGCCGACTTTCCTGATGGCGGCTCTCAGGGACGTCCTGTCGGGCAATCTAGACCGGATTCAGATCGTGAAGACGTGGCAGGACGGAGAGCGGATGGAGAAGGTGTACGATGTCGTCTGGTCGGGCGATCGGAGTCCGGGCGCGGACGGCAAGCTGCCTCCTGTGGGCAACACGGTCGATGTCGCCAACGCGACCTGGACGAACACGATCGGGGCACCGGAGCTGATCGGCGTGTGGACCGATCCGGATTTCGATCCGTCCGTCCGGGCGGCGTATTACGCCCGGGTGATCGAGATTCCCACCCCCAGATGGACGGCCTACGAGGCCAAGCGCTACGGCGTCACCATGTCCCAGGAAGTACCCATGGTCACCCAGGAGCGGGCCTACACGAGCCCGATCTGGTATACGCCGTGATGTCGGTGTGAGGGCTCGGCTGGTCTACTGATCGGCCGCCGCCGTGGCGCTGCCGACCCTTGCCTCGAGGGGGCGTTGGGTTCCAAGAGCCGAGGTTGTCACCGCCTCGCCGACCGAGCTCTTCGGACGTAACGTTCGGGAGCTTCTTCACTCCGTGATCTCGTTCAGTCCGCGCAGAGGAGTCATGATGGGCGCGTCATCCCGGTCTGTGTTCGCGTTGATCGCCCTGAGCCTGGGCCCAGTGGCTGCGCCGGTGCAGCTCCTGGCGCAGGCGCAGGCTTCCACGGACACGGAGGCCGGGGCGGGCGAGGCTCGGGAGGTGGCCGCATACGTGGACGCTCACCGGCGGGAGATCGCGGTCGAGCTGATCGACTTTCTCGCTTTGCCCAACGTCGCCGCGGACACAGAGAACATCCGGAAGAACGCCCGCCGGCTGAAGGAGATGATGGAGCGGCGCGGGATCCTGACGCAGATGCTGGAGACAAGTGGCCCGCCGATGCTCTTCGGTGAGATCGAGGTGCCGGGCGCGACCCGAACGATCCTCTTCTACTGCCACTACGACGGCCAGCCGGCGGATCCGAGCCGCTGGGTGGGGCACGCTCCATGGGAGCCGGTCCTGCGGAACGGCACGCTCGAGAGCGCGCCGGAGACGTTTGGGCTCTCCGCGGAGGGTCCGATCGAGGACGACTGGCGGGTCTACGCCCGCTCGGCATCGGATGACAAGGCGCCGATCATCGCGCTGATGACGGCCCTGGACGCCCTCCGGGCCTCGGGGCTTGAACCGACATCCAACCTCAAGTTCATCTTCGAGGGAGACGAGGAGGCGAGCTCTCCCAGCCTGGACCGCATGGTGAGGGAGAACGCCGACCTGCTCGCAGCGGACATCGCCGTGATCGCGGACGGTCCGCAGCACTCGAGCGGCCGGCCGACGGCGGTGTTCGGGGTGCGCGGGATCGTGAGCGCCGAGATCACCGTCTACGGGCCCACCGTGCCGCTCCACAGCGGGCACTACGCGAACTGGGCGCCCAACCCGGCCGAGGCTCTGGCAGAGTTGCTCGCGGCGACTCAGGCGGATGACGGTAGCGTGACGATCGCGGGCTGGTACGCGGACGTGCTTCCTCTCGGCCCGGCCGACATCGCGGCGCTGGCGGCGCTGCCCGATGAGGAGGAGGAGCGGCGCCGTCTCGGGATCGCGCAGCCTGAGGGAGATGGTCGCTCGCGCTGGGAGATGGTCACGCTGCCGTCGTTCAACATCCGCGGCATGCAGAGCGCCTGGGTCGGTGATCAGGCGAGGACGATCGTTCCCGACCGGGCGATCGCCAGCCTCGACTTCAGGCTCGTGCGCGACATCCAGCCTCGGGATCAGGTGCAGCGCTTCATCGGCCACGTGCAGGAGCAGGGCTACCACGTGATCGACAAGGAGCCGGATCTGGACACCCGACTCGAGCACTCCAGGCTGGCCAAGATCGAGTCCACTCGGGGGTATCCTGCGGTGCGAACGCCGCTCGATGATCCGTCGGCTCAGGCGGTCGTAACGGCGGTGAGAGAGGCGACAGGAGTAGAGCCTGTCGTGATCCCCACCCACGGAGGCAGCGTCCCTGGCTACGTTTTCCCCGATTACCTGGGCGCCACCTTCGTCCTGCTTCCGATTGTGAACCCGGACAACAACCAGCACAGCCCGAACGAGAACCTGAGGCTCGGCAACCTGTTCGACGGAATCTCGATCTACGCCGGGGTGATGCGGATGCCGTAGGCCGAGCGGTTTTTTGCCCTTCCGTGTCAGCCGGCTCCGTCGCACATTGCGCCATGCATACCGCCAAGCGAACGCACAGCTTCACGGAGTCCGTCATCCGGGGGATGACCCGGCTGGCGAACGAGCACGACGCGATCAACCTCGCTCAGGGCTTCCCGAACTTCGCTGCGCCCGATGTGCTGAAGGCCGAGGCGGCGCGCGCCATCCACGAAGACGTCAACCAATACGCGATCACCTGGGGCTCGCGTCGTCTGCGGCTCGCGCTGACCCGCAAGTACGCCGAGCGCTACGGGATGGAGGTGGACCCGGAGGCCGATATCACCGTAACCTGCGGGGCGACCGAGGCGATGGCGGCGGTTCTCTTGGCGATCGTCGATCCGGGAGACGAGGTGATCGTTCCCGAGCCCTTCTACGAGAATTATGGCCCGGACACCATCATCTGCGCGGCGAAGCCGGTCTTCTGCGCGATATGGGAGCCCCCCGAGTGGGAGCTCGACCTGGATCGGTTGGAGAGAGCCTTCTCCGACCGGACACGGGCCCTGATCCTCAACACCCCGAACAACCCCACCGGTCGGGTTCTCTCGCGGATGGATCTGGAGGCGATCGCGGAACTGTGCGCTCGATACGACGCATGGGCGGTGACCGATGAGGTGTACGAGCACATCCTGTACGAGGGAGAGCACGTCCCGATCGCCACCCTGCCGGGGATGCGCGACCGGACGATCACGATCAGCGGAGCGTCGAAGACGTACAGCGTCACGGGCTGGCGGATCGGGACGATCATCGCGCCTCCGGATGTCACCGACGCCATCCGAAAGGTGCACGATTTCCTCACCGTGGGGGCACCGGCTCCCCTCCAGGAGGGCGTGGCGGCGGCCATGGAGACGCTGGGTCCGGATTACTACGAGAGTCTCGCCTCCGACTACCGCGCCCGGCGCGACGCGCTGCACAGCCGCCTGATCGAGGCGGGGTTCCACGCTGCGTTGCCGGAGGGGGCCTACTACATCCTGGCCGACTTCTCGGAGATCAGCGGGCTGCCGGACGACGAGTTCTCCGTCTGGCTCACGCGCGAGATCGGCGTCGCCCCCGTGCCCGGATCCAGCTTCTACGCTGACCCTGCCGACGGGCGCCACCTGATCCGGTTCGCCTTTCCGAAGACCTTGGACATGCTGAAGGAGGCCGGCGCGAGTTTGGCCGGCGTGCGGGAACGGGCGATGCCGAGATGACCCCGAGGGGTTCCGACGCGGATCCGCCGTCCGGAGGCGAGGAGCGGACCAGGTCGATCGAAGAGCGTTTCGCGAACCGGGTCCAGGTACGTCTCCCGGCGCGCCACAACCCGAAGCTCGCGGCGATCGTCGAGCGGGTGAACGAGAGCGACGAGCTGTACGCGCTGTGGATCGCGACCAACGTCAATGCCGTCGAGCGGTTGGCGATGTCCGATCACGGTCCCGTGCACGTACAGATCGTGGCGAACTCGGCCCTTCGGCTGTTGAGGCTTCTGGTCGACGCGGGAGTCGTTCCGAGCGTCGTGGCGGACTACGACCTGGAGCAGGCGGACGCCGAGGTCGTCGTCTGTCTGGCCGCGCTGCTGCACGACGTGGGCATCTCCATTCACCGCGACGGCCACGAGGCCTTCTCCCTCTTCATCGGCAGACCGATCCTGCGGGAGCTTCTGTCGTTGTCCTACGACGGCCCCACGCTCGAGATCCTGGTCTCCGAGATCCTTCATGCGATCATCGCGCACCGATCAGGTGGCCGATGCCTCACGGTGGAGGCCGGTGTGCTCCGTATCGCCGATGCCCTGGACATGGCCCAGGGCCGCTCCCGCATCCCGTTCCGTGCGGGCTCGGTGAGCATCCACGCGGTGTCTGCAGCGGCGATCGAGGCAGTGAACATCGGGCCTGGGGAAGAACGAGCCGTCACGATCCGGGTGAACATGACCAACTCTGCAGGTGTCTTCCAGGTCGATCAGCTCCTCAGGGAAAAACTCCGCGGGTCCGGTCTGGAGGAGCACCTCCAGGTCGAGGCCCACATCGAGGGCGAGACGGAGAAACGTCTCGTCGAGCGGTTCCGTCTATAGGTTGGAGTGTCTGAGCGAGGCACACGAGGGGACCGCCGCTCGGAGGCGTCGACCATGACCCACGATACACGGCAGACACACATAGCCGCTCGGTTCTGCGGGCTGGCACGTTGCGGGCTCGTGTGCTGCGGGCTCGCATGCTGCGGGTTCCTCGTGGCCGGTTGCGCGCGCCAGGCCGTCGTCGGATCGTCCGGCACGCCGGGAGCGGATGCATCCGAGGCCACCCTGCGCTCCGATCTCGATGCCCTGCACACGGCCGAGGAGCGCTTCGAGGCGGCCAACGATCGTTACACGAACCAGCTCGAGGAGCTGGAGTTTTCGTCCAGCCCGGGTGTCGAGGTCAGCATCGTTCAGGGGGATCGCCGCGGCTATTCGGCCATCGCGGCGACGGGTGATTCGGAGTGCGCTGTGTTCGGGGGGGAGTCGCGACCGCCGAGGAGCTACGTGACGCAGCCGGGTTTGGTGGGCTGTAGGCCCTGATCCCCCGGCCGCGGGGATCCTCAGCTGCGGGTTGTCGCCCGCCTCTTCCTCCGCTTCCTACGACGCTCGGCCGCCTTCATCTTACGGCGCTTAGCTTCGCTGGGCTTCTCGTAGAACCGGTTCTTCTTGATGTCGCGAAAGATGCCGGCCCGCTGAACCTTCCGCCGGAACTTCTTCAGTGCGCGATCGAGCTCTTCGCCCTCGTCCAGACGATACTCCAAGCGGCCTCCTTCGGTTATGCGACGTTGAAGAGGCGACCCAGCTTCTCACGGAGCTGTGAGGCCAGGCTCTGCGCAGCTCCCTCCGCCGGGACGGCTGCTGGGATGTCGGTCGCGTCCTGATGCGACACGCGGTGGGCCTTGGGCCCACGGTCTCCGACTACCACCTCGAAGTCGACGGCCGCGCCCTCCTTCAGCGATCGGAATCCGTCGCCGACGATATCCGTGTAGTGTACGAAGACGTCCTCGCCGCTAACCCGCGTGATGAAGCCGTAACCCTTCTCGTTTGAGAACCACTTTACGGTGCCCGTCTCCCGCGCCATGAAACCCTCTCCTTCTGAGACACCGAATAAGCACGGTGCGCTAATTCCCCCAAAGATCGACAAATACAGAAATACGGGGCCACAAACCTATCTCGGGAACCCGGCCATAACAACCACCGCGCAGGCTGGTGACGACCGGCATATACACACGATGCCCGCGTACGTTCTTCAATAAATTTGCCGCTTTCGATAGGGCGTCGTATGTTGGCAGCCCTGCTCACCGTTCGCGTGCGGTGCCGGACCGGCGAAGCAAGCTGGAATGGAGGTTGGACCTGGCTGAACTTCTGTTCATCAAACCGGACGGTCTCTTCGAGTTGGCTGGAAAGGCGTATCAGATCCCCGCCGAGTTTTCAGCCAGGGAAGTCTACAGTTACCGACGATTGCTCGAGCCGATACCCGATGTCCCCGGCGGTACCTGCCTGAGCGATGAGCAGAGATCCCGACAGCGGGCCTATCTTCTCCGGCGCGCGGCGGTATGCGTGATTCCGGGCCTCCAGATGGGCGCGCTCGAGCCACTGCCAATGCCGAGCCTGCGGACGATCCACCAGTGGATCTTCGAGCACCGCCCGGAACTCTCCTCGGCGTATCAACAACTGATCGCCTGACGGGTAGGACCCCCCGGAAAACGCGTCACCCCTTCAGCCGCCTGTGCGTCGGGTGCTGAGGGGGTGCCTTGCAATCCCCCCGCGACGATAACGCTCGGGAAGGGACGATCCGTTCGATCTCGGGCGGAACGCCGTCCTCGAGCCTATTCTGAGGAGAGATGGGAGCGCAGCTGAGACGAGCCAAGATTCTGAGCACGGTGGGTCCGGCCAGCAGCGATCCGGATACCCTTCGCGCACTCGTGGAGGCCGGCTCCGACGCGATCCGGATCAACTTTGCTCACGCGAGCCACGAACAGGCCGCTCCCATCATCGCCCAGCTGCGGGACCTGGCTAGGGATCTGGGACGCGCCATCGCCGTTCACTGCGACCTTCAAGGCCCGCGGGTCAGGGTAGGAGCACTGTCGCAGCCGATCCAGGTGACGAAGGGCGAGCGCTATCGCTTCGTGCCGGAGGGTACGGCCGAGCAGGGTAACTCGACGCGTGCCGAGCGAGCCATCCCGATCACGTACGCGGGTCTCGCGCGCAGCCTGGGGAAGGGCAACCGGATTCTCCTCGACGACGGCCGAATCGCCTTCGAGGTGGAGAGCGTGCAGGGCTCCGAGCTGGATGCCGTTGCGCTGACCGATGGAGAGGTGAAGACGCACAAGGGGATGAACCTGCCCGGCGTGGTCGTGGACGCCGAATTCGTGACCGACAAGGATCGTCGCGACCTCGAGTTCGCACGATCCAAGCACGTCGACTACGTGGGGCTCAGCTTCGTACAGCGCGGACGCGACCTGGAGGAAGCCAGGGAGGAGGTGGGAGGCGAGGCGCTGATCATCGCCAAGATCGAAAAGGATCAGGCGCTCAAGGAGCTGGAGGAGATAATCCGGCTCAGCGATGGCGTTATGGTGGCCAGGGGAGACCTCGGCGTCGAGCTGCCGTTCGAGGACGTGCCGATGGTGCAGAAGCACATCATCGGGTTGGCTCAGGAACTGGCTCGCCCAGTGATCACGGCGACCCAGATGCTCGAATCGATGACGCAGCAGCCACGGCCCACTCGGGCCGAGGTGTCGGATGTCGCCAACGCACTGCTCGACGGTACCGATGCAGTCATGCTCTCCGCGGAGACGGCGGTCGGCAAGTACCCGGTCGAGTCCGTAGAGGCGATGGACCGGATCGTCCGCCGCATCGAGAGCCAGACCACGCCACGGCCCCGAAGCCGCCGCGTGGAGACCGAACGGTCTCAAGTCCAGCAGTCCAGCTCGGCCGCGATCTCGGCCGCGGCGGTGGAGGCCGTGGAACGCCTGGACGCCAGCTGCATAGTGACGCTCACGCGAAGCGGCTTCACCGCCAGGGTGATCGCGTCCCAGCGGCCTCCGGTGCCCATCCTGGCCATGACGGATCAGTGGCGAACCTACAACCAGCTGTCTCTCGTGTGGGGCGTGCACCCCATCATGCACCGCGGAGAGGTTTCGTACGACGATATGCGGGATGCCGCCCGGGAGGAGATCAAGCGGCTCGAGCTCGCCGGTACGCGGGAACGTTTCGTGGTCACGGCCGGGGTCCCGTTCCACGTGCCGGGAACGACCAACATGATGCGGATCGAGCGGCTGTGACGCGTTCTGATCGGCCCGGCGCGCGTCCGTACGGGCTGTGAAGCTCACCTTCCTCGGAACCGGCACCTCCTTCGGCATCCCCGTCGTGGGCTGCTCATGCCAGGTCTGCACGTCGACTGACGCGAGGAACCGGCGCGGGCGGCACGGCCTGATGCTTGAGGAGGACGGCCGGCACCTGCTCGTGGACACACCGCCCGAGTTGAGGCTTCAGCTGCTGGCGGCGGAGGTGGACAGCCTGGATGCGGTCTACGTGACCCACCCGCACGCCGATCATGTCCACGGCATGGACGATCTGAGGATCTTCTCGCTTCGATCCGGATCGCCGCTGCCGGTCCACGTGCCGGAAGAGTACGAGGACGAGCTCCGGAGCCGATTTTCGTACATCTGGGATCCCGAAGCCCGTGATCAGCCCGGCTCGGCGGTCCCCGACCTGGATCTGCGGACCTTCGTTGATCGCGAGCGGATCGAGATCGCCGGCTTCTCGCTGCTGCCTATCGCCTGTCCCCACGGTTACTACCGCAGCTACGGCTTCCGAGTCGGCGACGCGGCGTGCGTCGTGGACGCCAAGGAGATCCCGGACGACGCCGTGAGCTCGCTGAGGGGGCTCGAGGTGCTGATCCTCGGGGCTCTCTGGTACGGAAACCCGCATCCCACACACCTCAACGTCGAAGAGGCCGTCGACGTCGCCGTAGAGCTGGGTGCCACGCGCACCTACCTGACCCATTTGACGCATCGACTGGAGCATGCCGATTTGGAGCGGCGGTTGCCGAACGGCGTTTTCCCGGCCTGCGACGGACTGGTCGTCGAGTGCTAGATCAGCAGCGGATTCGAAACTTCTCGATCATCGCGCACATCGACCACGGCAAGTCGACGCTGGCCGATCGGCTCCTCGAGGCCACCGGAGCCATAGAGCCGCGCAAGATGAAGGCGCAAGTGCTCGATTCGATGGAGCTCGAGCGGGAGCGCGGAATCACGATCAAGCTGAACGCGATCCGCATGCGCTACGAGCTCCGCGGAGAGACGTACCAGCTCAACCTGATCGACACGCCGGGCCACGTGGATTTCACCTACGAGGTGAGCCGCAGTCTCACGGCCTGCGAAGGCGCCCTGCTGGTCGTCGATGCCAGCCAGGGAATCGAGGCGCAGACCCTCTCCAACCTGTACCTGGCGTTGGACGCGGGTCTCGAGATCATCCCGGTGATCAACAAGATCGACCTTCCATCGGCGGATCCGGAGACGATCGGCGCCGAGATTTGCGACCTGCTGGGCGTCTCACCGGCCGACGTGGTCGCGGTATCGGCGAAGCTCGGCCAGGGCATCGACGATCTCCTGGAAGCGATCGTGAGCCGCGTCCCCTCGCCCTCCGGAGACCCGGAGGCGCCGCTCCGGGCTCTCATCTTCGACTCGCAGTACGACAACTACCGCGGCGCCGTCCCCCTCCTCCGAGTCGTCGACGGCTCCGTCCGAGCGGGGATGCGCATCCGGTTCGGCGCGCGGGACACCACATACGACGTGGATGAGGTCGGCTACATGCAGCTCGCCTTCCGTCCCGTGGAGCAGCTGTACGCCGGCGAGGTGGGCTACCTCACCGCCCAGATCAAGCGAGTGGCGGACACGAGCGTGGGCGACACGATCTTCGATGCCCGGTGCGGCGCCCTGGACATGCTGCCCGGATACCAGGAGGTCAAGCCGATGGTGTTCGCGGGGGTCTACCCGAGCGACTCGGACGACTTCGAGGTTCTGCGCGATGCGCTCGAGAAGCTCCAGTTGAACGATGCGAGCCTGCAGTACGAGCCGGAGACCTCCACCGCGCTCGGCTTCGGCTTCCGTTGTGGGTTTCTCGGCCTCCTCCACATGGAGATCGTGCAGGAGCGCCTCGAGCGGGAGTTCGATCTGGATCTCGTGACGACGATTCCGAACGTCGGATATCGCGTCACGACGACGGACGGCGTGTCCGAGGACGTCGAGAATCCGAGCCGGCTCCCCGAGCGCGGCCGGATCGACAAGATCGAGGAGCCCTACGTTCGCGCCCGGATTCTCTGTCCGGCCGAGTACATCGGGGGTGTGCAAGCCCTCTGCCACGACCGGCGCGGGGCGTACGCGAGCATGCACTACCTGGACTCGCGAAGGGTCGAGCTAACGTACGAGCTGCCACTGGCGGAGATAGTGCTCGATTTCTACGACCGGTTGAAATCGGTATCCCGCGGCTACGCATCCCTCGACTACGAGCCGATCGGGGTTCGCGAGTCGAACCTGGTGAAGCTGGATATCCTGTTGAACGGGGATTCGGTCGACGCCCTCAGCGTCGTCGTGCACCGCGAGCATGCGTACGAACACGGGCGGAAAGTCACCGCAAAGCTGAAGGAGCTGATCCCGCGTCAGCAGTATCAGGTGGCCATCCAGGCCGCGATCGGAAAAGACGTGATCGCCCGGGAGACGATCAGGCCCTACCGCAAGCACGTTACGGCGAAGTGCTACGGCGGGGACATCACGCGAAAGCGTAAGCTCTTGGAAAAACAGAAGGCTGGGAAGCGGCGGATGAAACAGGTCGGGTCGGTGGAGGTCCCCCAGGAGGCGTTTCTCGCTGTGCGACAGGTCGGAGATTGACGACTCGTCCGAGCCGGCTGCGGCTCGATCGGTCGATCTGAGGATCGAATGACGGATCGCTACATCGTTGGTGTGGACCTCGGCGGAACCTCGATCAACGTGGGCGTCCTGCCCTTCGACGGTGGTACGGTGCTGGGCATGCGATCTCTGCCGACCGAGCCGCACCGAGGGGCGAAGTTCGTCGTCGACAGAATGATCGAGATGATCCAGGCGGCCATGAAAGACGCGCGTCACGAGCGTGCGATACCGGAGGACGGGTTTCTCGGTCTGGGGATCGGCTCGCCAGGTCCCCTCGACCGGGGGACGGGCACGGTGCTCGAGACGCCGAACCTCGGTTGGCGCAACTTCCCTCTCCGCGACCTGATCGCGAACGGAATCGGGCTCGAAGCGGTGCTGGACAACGACGCGAACTGCGCGGCTTTGGGCGAGTACTGGCAGGGAGCCGGAAAAGCCGTGCGAAACCTGGTGGCCGTGACCCTGGGAACGGGCATCGGAGGCGGAATTGTGCTCGACGGGCAGGTCTTCCACGGAGCCTCCGACGTGGCCGGAGAGATCGGGCACATGACCATCGACTCGATCGGACGGAAGTGCAACTGCGGCAACTACGGCTGCCTGGAGGCCTATGCCTCGGGTCCGGCGATCGCCGCCCGTGCGATCGAGGGTCTGGACGCCGAAGGCGACAGCCTCCTGCCGTCGCTGGTAGGAGGGAAGTTGGAGCGCATCACGGCGGAGACCGTCTACGAGGCAATCGTCGCCGGAGACGTGTACGCGAAGGACGTGATGAAGGAGACGGCCAAGTTTCTCGGGACGGGGCTGGCCAATCTCATCAACCTGTTGAATCCGGATATGATCGTCATCTCCGGCGGGGTGACGCGTGCGGGCGAGCACCTCCTGAAGCCGCTGCGCCGCGAGGTCAGAAGAAGGGCATTCCGGGAAGGCTTCGAGAGCTGCGAGATCGTGGCCAGCGAGCTGGGCGGAATGGCCGGAGTGGTAGGTGCTGCAGCCACCTTCAAGGTGGAAAAGTGCGGTGTGCTATGATCGGCCGGTGAGGCCGGAGCCCCGAGGTCGTCCTGACGGCGTGAGGTCGAGGTGAAGCGACTCGGCGCCCTCGGCACGATGGTCTGGGATACCATTCACGCGCGCGACCCGGCACGTAGCGAACCCGTCGAGGAGTGGGGTGGGATCTGCTATGGATTCTCGGCGTTCGAGGCGGCGGCCCCGGATGGCTGGGAGCTCCTGCCGATCGTCAAGGTCGGGGCGAATCTGTGGGAGCGGGCGAACGCATATCTGCGCGGCCTCAGCCGGGTCGGTTCCCTGGACGGCGTGCTCACCGTGCCGGAGGCAAACAACGAAGTAGAGATCTTCTACGGCGATCGTGCCCGGCGCTGTGAGACGCTGAAGGGCGGCGTTCCGGGGTGGACCTGGGAGGAGTTGGAGCCGCTCGCGCGCACCTGCGATGCTCTGTACGTTAACTTCATCGCCGGTTGGGAGCTGGATTTACCTACCGCACAGCAAGTTAGGAAGAACCACCGAGGCCCGCTCTACTGCGACCTGCACTCGATATTCCTCGGTGTGGGTGCGGGTGGCATGCGCGAGCCGCGACCGCTCGAGGCCTGGCGCGAGTGGCTTCGCTGTTTCGATCTGGTCCAGGTCAACGAGGACGAGTTGAATCTCCTCGCCCACGCTTGGAACGATCCCTGGCAGCTTGCCGCCGATGTCGTGGGCGAAGAGACGAAGGCGCTCTTCGTCACGCTCGGCGAACGCGGCGCGGCCTGGGTGGCCGAGTCCGGCTTCGACGGCCTGACCTCCGAGGTCGGGGGCCCGGTGTCAGGCTCGGCTCCGGCCGCGAGCGGGTCGACCTCCGTGCCCCGTGTGGTCAGGGAGCCCGATCCCACCGGCTGTGGCGACGTGTGGGGGATGACCTGTTTCGCCTCGCTTCTGGCTGGCACGTCCCTCCGCGTTGCCGCCGAACGTGCCAACGAGCTGGCGGCAAGCAATGCAGGGCACCGAGGTGCGTCCCGGCTCGGCCCGCTGCTGGGCCGGCCGCCGCGGGCCCTTGAGCCGCGAGCGCGGACATCATAGATGCTACGAACCGGCTGTCCGGCCCGACCGGGGGGGAGATGAGCCGCGTCATTCAGTTACCCGACACTCTGGATGAGAATACCTTCGAGGAGCTGATCAGCGACCTCGAGAACGCCCGACAGGGCGAGCGCCTGCTGTTCGATGCCAGGCACGTCAGATGGGTGTCTCCATACGGCCTGATCGGCCTACTTGCAGCCGGGCAGGTGGGCAGCGACCGGACCGGGTTGGCTCCGGCCCTCGAGGTGCCTGACTCATCGGACGTGCGCAGCTATCTGGACCGGATGGACTTCTGGCAGAACGCCTCGACGATCTACGATCTGGGGGCTCATTCGACACGCCCGCACGGTCGTTCCGACGCGCTCCTGGAGATCACGCCGATCCGCTCCCACCAGGACGTTCACCACGTCGTGGAGCGAGTGCGCGAGCAAGCAGCCTTGATCCTGGAGAGTCGGCTTCACTACCCGAAGCCGGCCGTCATCCAATTCAGCGTTATGTTGTCGGAGGTGTGCCAGAACATCCTGGAGCACGCCGAAGCGGTGGGTTGGGTCTGCGCGCAAACCTACCACTGGAAGCGACGGCTCGGCCGGGACGTGCTCGTCCTCGCCGTCATGGATGTAGGGCTGGGCTTCCAGGGTTCGTTGGCGGCCGAGCACGCGCGGCGCTACGGTGATCGATGGTCGGCGGCCACAGCGCTGGAAGCCGCTTTCCTGAAGGGCGAATCGCGCTTTCGGGACCCGGGGCGAGGCCAGGGCCTGCAGGCGATCCGGAAACAGGTGACCAAGTGGAACGGAGAGGTACGAATCCGCAGCGGAGATGCGATGATCGCCAGGGTGCCGGATTGGGATGACCTGTCGCCGCTCAGGGCGGACCTGCCGTATTTCCCCGGCGCTCAGGTTCTGATCGTCTTGCCGGCGCGCGCCGAAGAGCCGGTGGGGACATGACGACGCTGCGGCCCGGACCGGATCCCCTCGTTTCCGAAGCCAGCCTCTTCAGCTACCTGGTCACGCGCCCGACCGGACGTGCCGTCCGGATGGGCATCGAGGAACAGGTCGCGGGCTGCGAGGGTGAGGTGCTCACGGTCCTCGACTTCAAAGACGTCGCCGTGATCGACTACAGCTGCGCAGACGAGGTCGTGGCCGAGCTCGCGTTCATTGCGGTGAGACGGCCCGCCCGACTCGAGACGGATCCCCGCGGGCCTCGGCGTCGCTTCGTGCTGATTCGCGGCCTCGAAGCGCACCATCAGGATCCGATCGACTCGGCTCTGCGCCGGCGGGAGCTTGCTGTGGCCGCGGAGCTGGCCGACGGCCAACCGGTGCTCCTCGGCGCCGTGGACGAGTCCGAAGCGCATCTGTGGCGGCTGGTATGTGAGCGCGAGCGCATCGGTCCGGAGCCGCTCGACGGCGAGTTGGGGCTGCCGGAGGGGGAGGCACGCGTCCGGCTCGATGAGCTGTATCGACGGCGCCTCCTTCTGCGTCGGGCCGGCGAGTACATTTCGTTCCGCCGTGTCCTCTTCGAATCGGCCGGCCGCCGCGAACGCAGGGAGCCCGCACCCGACCGACGGGGGCGGCGCGACACGGACACGGGACGTTCAAGCAGCTGATCTCACTGGCCTTCTCGTTCGTGCGTCGGCGGTGAACTTCCGCGGCCTGGTCGGCAAGCTCGTTCTCGTCCTCGCCGGGGTTCTGCTCTTGGCAGCCTCGGTGGTGACGATCGCCTACTTCTACCTTCAGTCCTCGCGACAGCCGCTGGAGGGGACGATCGGGGTTTCGGGACTGCGGGATCCCGTCACCGTTGTCATGGACAGCTTCGCGATTCCCCACCTCTACGCCGTGAGCGAGGAGGATCTCTTCTTCGCGCAGGGGTTCGTCCACGCCTCGGAGCGCTTGTGGCAGATGGAGATGTTCCGGCGCGTTGCCCAGGGAAGGCTGGCGGAGTTGTTCGGCGAGCGAGCCCTGGGCGCCGATCGGCTTCTCCGAACGCTGGATCTGTGGGAGGCTGCCGGGAAGAGTCTGGGTGCGCTCGGAGAGGAGGCGCGCGGCGTCCTCGAATCGTACGCAGCCGGCGTGAATGCCAGGATCGCAAGCTGGAACGGCCCGCTGCCCCCCGAGTTCGTCATTCTCGGCATCGAGCCGGAGCCATGGGAGCCTCTCTCCACGGTCGCCATCGGCAAGGTGATGGCGCTCGACCTGTCGGCGTGGAGGACCGAGCTCGCTCGGTTCCACGCGCACGCGATTCTGCCGCCGGAGAAGGCCGCCTACCTGCCGCCGGCCTACCCGAGCTGGGGCGCCACCATCCTACGCGATTCGGTTCCCATCCCCTTCGAGAGCACCCCCTCGGAGGGTCGCGGCGAAAACGGTGCCGGGCGGTTCCAAGAGGTCGAGGAGGGCCTTGCGTGGGCGCCGGAGGATGGGGAGCTGGCGGTGGACCCCGTTTCCGACGCTGCATCTCGGCTGGAATGGAGGCGCACGTACCAGATCCTCGCTCGGTTGGGCTTCCATGCATCGAACGCTTGGGCGGTCGGCCGCGATCGCACCGCTCATGGCGGATCCCTGTTGGCGAGCGACATGCACCTCGGTCTCGACGCGCCGGCCAAATGGTACATCCAGGCGCTTCATGCCGAGGAAACGGGCTATCACGTGGCCGGCGTATCGCTGCCGGGCGCGCCGGGCGTCGTGGTGGGCTACAACCGCGGCGTGGCGTGGGGATTCACCAACGGCATGACGGACGACATGGACTTCTCCATCGAGGTCCTGAACCTAGATGGCACGGCTTATCGCGAGGGAGATGGTTGGCTCCAGTTCATCGTCTCGCCGGATACGATCTGGGTACGAGGACGGGAGGCACCGGTGGTACATCCGATTCGACGCACCGTGCGTGGGCCGGTGATCACCGACGTCCTGCCCCCCCTCGGAGCGACGCTGTCGGTGCTGTGGGTCGGCGATCGAGGCTCGACCGAGATCGAGGGTCTCCTACGGATGAATCGGGCGACCGACGCGGACGAGTTCGACGCGGCCATCCAGGCGTTCGATTCGCCTCAGCAGAACGTGGTCTATGCGGCCTCCGACGGCACGATTGGCTACCGGCTCAGCGGGACCGTGCCGCTGCATCGGGATGCGGATGGCTCCCTCCCGGTCGAGTTCGACCGGATCGGCGACTGGTGGAGCTCCTTTTGGCCGCCCTCGAGCTTGCCCGCCGTCCGAGAGCCCGACGAGGGCTTCATCGCGACCGCCAACAACCTGCAGGCACCTAACCTGTTCGGGCTTCTGGGGTCCGACTACGCGGCCCCGTTCCGGGCGGGACGGATCAGCGACCGACTGGCAACGGGATCGCGCTGGACTTGGGAGGAGATGGCGGCGCTGCAGCACGACACGCACAGTGGGCTTGCGGACCGGGTCGGAGCGCGTGCCGCCGCCGCAGCGCGACGTGCCGGCGAGGACTCGGCGGCGGTGCTCCTCGAGGCCTGGGACCGGGATGTCGGCCTGAATTCGCGCGCCGCCTCGCTCTTCTATGCCTGGTTCTATCGGCTGCGAGAGCTCGTGGCTGGCGACGAGTTCCAGGGCGAACCGTGGGATGAGTTTCCCATCATGGCGTTCCTTCGGGTTCTGGAAGAGGGCGATGGCCCCTGGATCGATGACATTCGTACCGACACGCTGGAGACCTTGCCCGGTTTGGAGGAGCGGGCGATTCGAGATGCCGTCGAGGCGACGGGAATGAGGCCGTGGGGAGAGCTTCACTTCGAGCGGTCCGTGCACACGCTCGGCCGGTCGGCGCTGATCGAGCGTATCTTCCGCCTCAACGTCGGGCCTTACCCCTCACCGGGCGGACCGAACACCGTCCGACCGGATGACTACGGTCGGTGGAGCCCGTTGGACTCGACGTCATGGACGCCACCATACGTCGGTGACTACGGCCCCTCGGAGCGATTTGTCGCGATGATGAGCGAGAAGGGGAATACCGGATACCTCCTGCTTCCGACGGGGCAGAGCGGCAATCCGTTCAGCTCCCACTACCGTGATATGTCGCAGCGCTGGAGCGAGCCGCGGTTGATCCCGGTGCCGTTGTCGAGAAGGGATGCCGAGGATCGGGCCGTTCGACGGTTCCAGCTCCGGCCGACCTCGCGCTGAATCCGTCGGGAGCGTCCGCGGCGGCAAGGCGCCGGAACCCGCTCCACGGCGGGCGGTATGACCGCTTCAGGCAGGCGGCCCCTTATCTTTGACCGGCCCTTCGAGCCCGGCTACTTTGGAGCCATAGTCCCCCCAAACGCGTTGACCGCATGAGCGATTCCACGACCACGATGAGCGCGCGAGAGAAGATCGAGGACGTGCTCGCCTCGGTGCGCCCGGCCATCCGTTCGGATGGCGGCGACGTGGAGCTCGTCGGCTACGATGAGGAAGAGGGTCTGGTGAAGGTTCGCATGGTCGGCGCGTGCTACGCCTGCCCGATGTCGATGCTCACGCTGAAGGCGGGCATCGAGCAGCGCCTCAGAATGCAGGTGCCCGGAGTTCGAGCTGTCGAGGCCATCTGACGCCTCCCTGGACGCCGCGCAGCGATTCACGATTCGTCCACCGGCAACACGATCTCTCTAGGATCCGGGCATGGATGAGACACGCATAGACAAGCCGGGCGGTGGCCGCCCGGGGCGGCGGCTTCCGATCGTCGGGCCCGGAGCGCCGCAGGGCGAGGCGCCGCCGGACGCGGAGGCGCCTCCCGCGCGACCGCAGGGAATGCGTCCCGTGGAGGCGGATCGCGCGGCCGCCTCGCGACACCCACGGGATGCGGAGCCGCTGGACGGCGTGAGGCACGTCGTGGCGGTGAGCTCCGGCAAGGGCGGAGTCGGGAAGTCGACGGTCTCCACCAACCTCGCGGCCGCCTGGGCGGCGATGGGCCACCGGGTCGGATTGCTGGACGCCGACGTCTACGGCCCCGACATCCCCACGATGTTTGGTTCCTCCGCGAAACCCCGCATGGTGGACGATCGCGTCCTTCCTCTCGATGCCCACGGCGTGAAGCTCATGAGCATCGGCTTCCTGGTCGACGAGGACACGCCGGCGATCTGGAGGGGTCCGATCATCATGGGGATCGTGCGGCAGTTCCTGCAGCAGGTGGAGTGGGGGACTCTGGACTATCTCCTCGTGGACCTCCCGCCCGGCACCGGCGATGCCCAGCTGTCACTCTGCCAGCTGGTGCGCGTCTCCGGAGCGGTCATGGTCACGACCCCGCAGGATGTGGCCGTCGGGGGCGTGCTAAAGGGGATCAGGATGTTCGAGACCCTGGACGTGCCGGTCATCGGCATCGTCGAGAATATGCGGGGCTTCATCTGCCCTACATGTGACGTCTCGCACGACATCTTCGGCTCCGGGGGCGGAGAGAAGCTGGCGGCCACGCTGGAGATTCCGTTCCTCGGAGCGATACCCCTCGGGGTGGCCGTCCGCGAAGAGGGTGATCGGGGACTGCCAACCGTGATCGGGAGGTCGGAATCTCCGGAGGGACGTGCCTTCAGGAGTGTCGCGGAAGCCACCGCCGGCCGGCTTGCGGAGTTGGAGTCGGAGCACGCCTGACCGCACCCGATGAGCCTGTTCCGGCGAGCGGGTCGGTGTCGTGGAGCGTTAGCTTGATGCCGGCCGTAGAGAGCTCATGAGCGTAGTCACGATCACGACCGACTTCGGCACGAAGGACGGGTACGTCGGAGAAGTGAAGGGGGTGCTCGCCACGCGCGCTCCCGAGGCCGCCCTCGTGGATGTGGCTCACGATGTGACGCCCGGAGATGTGAGAGGGGCGGCCTGGATCCTCGGCCGCATCTGGAGCCGCTTTCCGGTCGGGACCGTACACCTGGCCGTAGTCGACCCCGGAGTTGGCGGCGCACGGACGCCGATTGCGGTGCGCGTCGCCGAGCGCTGGTTCGTCGGACCTGACAATGGCCTTCTCAGCTTCGTCTCACGTGCCTTTTCCGTGGAAGAAGCACGGCGGATCGATCTCGCGATCGGCGGAAGCCCTCCCTCGAACACGTTCCACGGGCGGGATGTGTTCGCGCCCGCGGCCGCTCATCTGTCCGCCGGCGCGGACCCTCGACGGATCGGTCCGGAGGTCGAGGGAAGCCAGATCGTCGAGCTGACGTTGCCCAGGCCCGTACGGCAAGGTGACTCGCTTCATGGCCACGTGCTGCACGTGGACCACTTCGGGAACCTGATCACGAATCTACCGAACGACGACTTGCCCCCGTCGCCCCGGGTTATGATCTCGGGCGTGACGGTGCCGACGCTGAGTCGAAGCTACGGCGCCGTGGGTAGGGGTGAGCTGTTGGCGAGCCTGGGCTCGGGCGGCACCCTGGAGATCGCGGTCCGCGATGGGAGCGCGAGCGAGCGCCTGGGCGTGGACCGTGATGAAGAGGTGGAGGTGAGGCCATCGCCCGGCGCCTCCGCGTGAGCGTCCACCGGGTCGGCGTGAACGTCCGCCGGGTCCTTCCGCCGAGCTAAGAGCTGGTCAGGGAACGACCTCGACGGCGATCGACCCGAACGCCGTCTTCAGATCGAGCTCCAGCTTGTGCTCCGCGCCTTCCCAATTCGTCGAACGGTACCCGCCATCGACCTTCTCCAGATCTGGAGCGCTGAACGACGTGAGCACGCTGCTCTTCTGGATCCAGACACCGATCTCGACGGGGATCTTCAACTCCAGAGAGCCGAGACCCATCTTCACGGTTCCTGTCGCGCTGCCGTCCCACTCGCCCGTGAAATCCAGCACCACGTCTCCCACTCCGCCCTTGAGGTCGAAGCGGTCGAACCGGGCGTTTCCGAGACGCTCGGCCGTGAGCTCGGCCGCACCCGCCCTAATGATCAGCTCGGCCATGCGCACCGGGTTCGGGTCGTCGAACGACAGCTCCGTCTCGCTCGCGGCGGTGATGAGCTCGAGGCGGGAGACGGCCACCCCGCCCAGGGCGATCTCGGTCGCGACGGCACCGGCG
>Ga0255057_10000004_pt1 | contig 117419 bp, 120 predicted proteins | sample Cases_109_6_MG_FD_189022 | JGI IMG/M metagenome (GOLD analysis project Ga0255057, IMG submission 189022) | Seawater microbial communities from Amundsen Gulf, Northwest Territories, Canada - Cases_109_6 | ecosystem: Environmental > Aquatic > Marine > Gulf | place: Canada: Northwest Territories... | reverse complement strand
GGGGATAATCGACATTCTTCCGGAAGGGTATGGGTTTCTCAGGGTCACCGGCTACAAGTCAGGCGACAAGGATGTATACGTTTCTGCCAACCAGGTGCGCAAGTTCCGGCTTCGCAAAGGAGACATTGTTTCGGGCCCGATTCGCCCGCCGCGTTCCAAGGAGAAGTTTCCAGCCGCTGTTCGCATCGAGAAGGTCAACGGTATGGAGCCCGACGACGCGATGCAGCGTCCCAAGTTCGAGAACCTGACCCCACTGTTCCCCGACGTTCGCTTGCGTCTCGAAGTCGAAGGCAAGTCCGACAATGCCCTTACTCGGATCGTCGATTTGATAGCCCCAATCGGCAAGGGACAGCGTGGTCTGATCGTTTCACCTTCCAAGGCCGGCAAGACGACCGTCCTCCAGGAAATCGCCCAGTCGATTACCGACAACAACCCCGAGTGTTATCTCATGGTTGTTCTGGTCGACGAGCGCCCTGAGGAAGTCACCGACATGCAGCGTTCGGTCAAAGGTGAGGTCATCTACTCGACGTTCGATCGTCCGGCTGAGGAACACACGCAGGTATCGGAGTTGGCGGTTGAACGCGCCAAGCGTCTCGTCGAAATGGGTACTGACGTGGTCATCATTCTCGATTCGATCACACGTCTTGCTCGGGCCTACAACTTGGCGCAGCCGGCTTCGGGTCGAATTCTCTCCGGTGGTGTCGACTCCCAGGCGCTCTATCCGCCGAAGCGTTTCTTCGGTGCGGCTCGCAATATCGAAGAAGGCGGTTCGTTGACGATCGTCGCGACCGCGCTCATTGAAACTGGTTCCAAAATGGACGATGTCATTTTCGAGGAGTTCAAGGGCACAGGAAACATGGAGCTTCGTCTAGACCGCAAGCTGGCCGACAAACGCATTTATCCGGCTGTGGACATCGGAGCGTCGGGAACAAGAAAAGAAGAATTGCTGTTCGACCAGGCAGAACTGACCGAGGTCTGGAAGCTCCGTAGAGTGCTACTCGCACTTGAGCCGGGAGCTGCTCTCGAGCTTTTGATCGATCGACTCAAGACAACAAAATCCAACGCTGATTTTCTCGCCGAGGTGGCGAAGACCAGCGGCTGACAATCACTTTGACAGGGAGGACAGGCGTGAAAACCGATATTCACCCAACTTACGACACCACATTTGTCACATGCTCATGCGGGAACACCTTCGAGACTCGCAGCACCAAGCCCGGCGACATGCACATTGAGCTTTGCGACGAGTGCCATCCGTTCTTCACGGGTAAGCAGAAGCTCGTCGACTCGGGTGGGCGTGTCGAACGCTTCCAGAGGCGCTACGGCAAGGACACCTTCACCAAAGCCGGCCAGCCTTCCAGCGAAGAGGCAGAGGCCGCTGACGCAGAGTGAAAACGTCCTTCCCGACGGGGAAGGCGCCAACGTCCTTCCCGACAGGGAAGGACGCATTGACCCCGCCAGGACGGTCGGAGGCCAGGCCGTTCTAGAAGGCGTGATGATGCGCGCCCATAGCGCGTGGTCGGTCGCGGTGCGCGCCCCTGACGGCAACATCGTTGGGAGGCGCGAACATCTGGCCCGTCTCAGCGAGCGAAATCGGGCCGCTCGAGTCCCCCTCATTCGAGGCATTTTCGTTTTAGGCGAGTCATTGACTCTTGGCTTCAAGGCTCTCTCATGGTCGGCCCAAAAAGCCACCGACGAAGAGGAGGAGCCGCTCACCGGGGCACAGATCGGGTGGACCATGGCGTTTGCGTTTGCCTTCTTCGCGGGTGTGTTCATCTTGTTGCCGGCGCTGGCGGCCGGCTTTGTTGCTGGCGAGTCCGGCATATGGTTCAACGTTTTTGAGGGTGTCATCCGGCTCGGGCTCTTCGTCGGGTACATCTGGGCCATCGGCAGGTCGAAGGAGATCTCCCGGGTCTTTGAGTATCACGGTGCCGAGCACATGTCGATCCATGCCTACGAGGCTGGGCAACCGTTGAGCATTGACTCAGTGGCCCAATATCCACCCGAACACCCTCGTTGCGGAACCAGCTTCTTGCTCATCGTGGTTCTCGGTTCGATCGTCTTCTTCAGCTTTTTTGGCGTGCCCGGATTCTTGTTTCTTGTGGTTTCTCGTCTGATTGGGATTCCGATCATTGCCGGGATGGCATATGAACTGTTGAGGTGGACGGGCACACGTCCCGAAGGGCGTCTCGCCCATTGGCTGGCATTGCCTGGCATCTGGCTTCAGAAACTCACGACGAAGGTGCCCGACCAAGATCAAATCGAGGTGGCTATATCAAGCCTTGTGGTTGCTCTTGACCAAGAGAACTATGACGAAGTCGTCGGTCGCGGCGGGCTGCCTGAGAGTGCGCTCGATGTTCGACGCTCTGTTTTGGCTGAAGAGGCTTGAATGGATGCGGTCTTCGAGCAACGTCTCAGCGAGATAGAGACAGCATTTGACGAGGTCGAGTCCTCGCTAGGTGATCCTGAGGTTCTCTCCGATCCGTCCCAACTCGCGGAATTGGGCAAGCGTCATTCGGATATGAAAGACGTTGTTGTAGACATTCGTCGATGGCGTGATGCCAATGCCGATCTTTCTGAGGCGAAAGAAATGTTCGACGACCCCGACATGGCTGTCCTTGCCGTGGATCTCGAGTCCGAAATCGAGGCTCTCGAGAGCCGAATCAGGATTGCTCTCGTTCCCAAGGACCCCAACGACACCAAAGATGTGATCATGGAGATCAGGTCGGCGGCGGGTGGTGATGAGGCATCGATCTGGGCTGGGGATTTGCTTCGAATGTACGAGAAGTATGCCGAACATCTCGGATACAAAATCGAGTTGATGGGATCATCCCCCGCGGAAACGGGTGGCTATGACAAGGTGACCGTTGCGGTCAAGGGCCGGGGCGCCTACTCCAAACTGAAGTATGAAGGTGGCGTTCACCGGGTGCAGCGTGTCCCCAAAACCGAGTCCCAGGGCAGGATTCACACCTCGACCGCCACTGTGGCCGTCCTGGCGGAGGCCGAGGAAATCGATATCGATATTGACCCCAACGATGTCCGTGTCGATGTCTACCGCTCGACCGGCCCGGGAGGCCAGTCAGTCAACACGACCGATTCGGCAGTACGACTCACCCACGAGCCCACTGGGATTGTGGTGTCGATGCAGGACGAGAAGAGCCAGCTTCAGAACAAGGAGAAGGCGTGGCGGGTGCTACGCGCCCGGTTGCTTCAAGTCGAGCAGGAAAAGGTCCAGGCCGAGCTTGCCGGGGCCCGTCGCAGCCAGGTCGGGTCTGGCGGCAGATCCGAGAAGATCCGAACCTACAACTACAAGGACAATCGGGTCACCGATCACCGCATCAGGTTGACCATTCGCCGTCTTGACACGATTTTGGAAGGCGCCTTAGACGATTTTGTCGACGCTCTCGCTGCCGACGAAGAGGCTCACCGTCTCGCTGAAGGCTCCTAACCATTCGAAACCTCAGCTTCTACGACCCGTATCCGGGCCGAATCAGCTCATCTTCGAAGTGCAGCTCAGCTCCATTTCGTGACGATCGCGACAAAAACTGTCAGACTTGGGGCAAGGATGCATCCTCTCCCCCCCCATGAATTGACTCGCCTCGAGGCGATCTCAGGCCCTGACACCCCGCTCGCCGATCTCGTTCAGCGCCGACTGGACGGCGAGCCGCTCCAGTACATCGAAGGATCTACTTCATTCGGGCCGTTGGATTTACTCGTGGATGAGCGTGTTCTCGTACCTCGCCCCGAGACTGAGGGCCTTCTCGACATGGCGACCCGCATGGTCCGAAATCCTGAGGTGGTCATCGACCTCTGCACCGGTTCGGGGGCCCTCGGCCTGGCGTTGAAACACAACTTTCCAGGAGCCTCAGTGTTTGCAACAGAGATCTCAGTCGAGGCGCTGGAGGTTGCCAATGTCAACAAGCACCGATCGGGGCTTGATGTCTACCTCGCTGAAGGTGATCTGTTCGACCCGTTGCCGGCGTCCATACTTGGCGAAGTCGATTTGATCGTCGCCAATCCGCCTTACGTGGCAGTCGCTGAAATGTCGTCCCTACCTCGTGATGTGCAACGAGAGCCGCGGATTGCCTTGGTCTCCGGCCCGACCGGCCTCGAAGTCATCGAACGCATCGGAGCCTCCGCTGCCGAATGGCTCCGACCCGGTGGAGTGGTTGTCTGCGAGATCGGCGAGCACCAGGGTGTGTCGGCGACAAGCTCGTTCATCGATCTCCCGGCGGTGGTGCGCCAGGACTTGGCTGGCCGCGATCGATACATCGTTGCCGTCAAGCCATGATCGATGCTGCTGTGGCAGCGATTAGAGACGGACAAGTTATCGGCTTTCCCACTGACACTGTCTATGGGCTGGGGGCGGATCCGCTCAATGACGATGCGGTGGCGCGTTTGTTTGAGATGAAGGGGCGTCCCGACCACAAACCAGTGGGAGTGTTGGTTGCATCTATCGAGCAAGCAGTGCTCTTGGGCGAGATCGAGGGCCATGCACTTGAACTCGCTACCCAGCATTGGCCGGGCCCTTTGACCCTGGTCGTGGCGCCGCTGGTGATCCTGGCAGACTGGGTTGGTGACGCCCAGCGTCGAACGGTTGGCCTTCGGGTACCCGATCATCCTCTGGCCCTGAGACTCCTCGAGGAGACCGGGCCACTCGCGGTCACCTCCGCCAACGTCTCAGATGGGAAGGAGACTGTCGACGCCGAGGAGGCCAAGGACATCTTCGGCAACGACGTGGCCGAATATCTGCCTGGGTTCAGTCCCGGGGGCGAGCCGTCGACGGTCGTGGATGCTTCCGGCGCCCGTCTGAGCGTCCTTCGCGCCGGGCCGATCGACATCTGACGCTTCGTTTAACGCTACATCTAAGGGCTTCATGCGCCCATTACGCTCCCGCTGATGATTTCTATGGACCCGATTGAAAAGGTCGATCCCGCGATTGCAGGGTTGATCCGGAAGGACCTTGAGCGTCAGAACACACATATCCACCTGATCGCATCCGAGAACTTCGCATCTCCGGCTGTGATGGCTGCGTCCGGTTCGATCTTCACCAACAAGTACGCCGAGGGGTATCCGGGGAGGCGTTACTACGAGGGTTGTCAGGTGGTCGACGAGATGGAACAACTCGCCATCGACCGGGCAAAGGACCTCTTCGGTGCGGAATACGCCAATGTTCAGGCGCACTCCGGAGCTCAGGCGAATATGGGTGTGTACTTCTCTCTGATTGAGCCGGGTGACACGGTTCTCGGAATGCGTCTCGACCAGGGTGGGCACCTGACTCATGGCTCGCCCGTGAACTTTTCGGGGCTCTACTACGACTTTGTGGCATATGGCGTCGACCCCGATTCCGAAGTGATCGACATGGACGAAGTGCGCAGGTTGGCCCTCGAACACAGGCCGAAGATCGTCCTCGCCGGGTACTCGGCATACTCACGCGCTCTGGACTATGAGGGCTTTCGCGCGGTCGCAGATGAAATCGGAGCGATCTTCATGGTCGACGCGGCGCATTTCATCGGGTTGGTGGCTGGAAAATCGCACCCATCTCCGATTCCCCATGCGGACATCGTCACCGGCACAACTCATAAGGCTCTCCGTGGTCCCCGAGGCGGCGTGATTCTGGGCAAAGAAGAGTACGGGGCGGCGATCAACAAAGCCGTTTTTCCCAATGTTCAGGGTGGTCCCATTGAGTCACAGGTGGCGGCGAAAGCTGTCTGTTTCCACGAGGCGAAACAACCCTCCTTCCACGACTACACCGAACAGGTCGTGGTCAATGCCGCAGCCATGGCAGAAACGATGCAGGCCGAGGGAGTGCGAGTGGTTTCGGGTGGGACCGACAACCACCTGTTCCTGATCGACCTTCGCTCGGTGGACGAGGACTTGACCGGCAAGGAGGCCGCCAAAATGCTCGACGGAGTTGGCGTCACCCTCAACTTCAACGCCATTCCCAACGACCCTCGTCCTCCTTTCCGGGCTTCGGGCTTGCGGATCGGGACCCCGGCCATGACAACCCAGGGAATGAAAGAGGGCCAAGCGTCGGAGGTTGGGTCATTGATATCACGGGCTCTCAAGGAGCACGACGACCAGGCCGCTCTTACGAAGGTGGCCGGTCGGGTCTCAGAATTGGCGCGAGAGTTCTCGCCTTACCCTCAGGACTTTTCAGGACACGTCTAGAGCTGCAAGGCCCTCGTCAGGAATGCGGCCATCTGCCCACGTGTCACGTATTCGCCAGGGCAGAACTTCGTGTTGGCCGGCGGGTTGCATCCAAGTGTGATTCCTGCGGCCGCGATTTTCTGGATGGAGGACTCGAATATCGAATGGTTGTCATCGATGAAGTCAATCGCGTTTGAAGCGGGAAGGTTGAGAGCTCGAGACAAGAAAGCGGCCATCTCGCCTCTTGTGACGTACAGGTCAGGGCAGAAATTTGTGTTGGCCGGCGGGTTGCATCCAAGTGTGATTCCTGCGGCCGCGATCTTCTCGATGGCGTTTTCGAAAATTGAAGTGTCGTCGTCACAGAATGTGCCGTTGCATACCGGGTCGTAGTCGCTGGCATTGAAGAACAGTTGCGTGACCCACCATCCAGACCCATCGACATAAGCCCCCAGGGCAACGAACCTGAAGCTGGGATCCACAATGTTCGCTCGGTGGCCAGGAGAGTTCATCAGCATATTGTGGATGACGGAGCAATCGGCCAAGTCTGGATCGGACCAAGCAGCGATGTTCTCGCCCCACGTGTTCCAATTCGGCGGGAGAATCGGATATCTCACCGATGCTGGCATGTGCTTGAACGTGTTGAACCGCATCCACTCCGACCAAACCCGAATTGCAGGGATCTTGTCAGTAGCCATGTGGAGCTGTGGCGATCCGACAGCGGCTCGAGCATCATTGATCCTCTCGAGAAGACATGCTTCGAAGGAATCCTGGCTTATCGAGGCCTGCGCAACTTGAGCCGGGGCAGCGACAATCGAAACTGCGACCAGCGACAAGCCGACCAGGAGTCGACAGATCTGGGTTCTCAACCTGCGCATCGAGCCGATTAGTCCCCTGACTTGCGACTGGGTATGGGACCCATCGGCCATTTTGGAGCCGACCTTGAGCTGAAGTCGAGCGGTTTCGCGTTCGGATACGGTCCGTAGTAGCTGCGGTTTAGGATGACCCGACGGAACATGGCCAGCTAGTTTTGCTAGCGTCGATTTGGCCTAGAAGCACTCCCCAAATAAACTTTGTGAAGAACTTCACAAGCGTGTGAGCTCCTTATGAACCGACAAGACCCGAGTCCACGCGTCACAACCGGTCTCAGCGAGGGCTGGATCCAGGGCGGCAATCTGCTCGGTTCGGTTCTTGCCGGTTGGTTGCTGGGATTTCTCACCGACTCGTGGCTCAACACTGAGCCATGGTTCGTTGTGATCGGGATTCTGCTTGGTTCCTATTCGGGATTCATGAGAATGTGGCACTACTCAAAGACGATGGAAGACGATCCCCGTGAGCGTTGACCAAGAGACCGTTGGCGTCGAGAGCGTCATGGCCCGGCACACCGTCGCCAGGGCGATCTATGTGGCCCCTGTTCTCATCCTGATATTTACCCTGACCGGCGGTTGGCAAGGAGCCTGGAGTGCCGCACTAGGCGTGGCAGTGGTGGTTGCCAACTTTCTTCTCGCCGGGGCGCTGCTCTCGATTTCAGCAAGGATCAGTCTCCAGGCCTATCATGCCGCCGCCTTGTTTGGCTTCTTCTTGAGGCTCCTTCTTTTTGTAGGTGCCGTCTACGTCATTTCGGAAGCGGTTGAAGTCGACAGGCTCGCCTTCGGCATCACAGCGGTTGTTTCATATCTCGCCCTGCTGGTGCTCGAAGCGGTGGCCGTGGCCAAAGGTAAGGAAAGGGAACTGACTTGGACCAAGTGATCCTGGCTAGCGAATGTGACGTCGTCAATGAGGTGATCTGCGCCCCAACTGACGTCAAAGAGCTGTTCGAGTTCACCGAGCCCATCTTCACAATCGGAAGTATCGGTTTTACCAAGACGATTCTCTTGATCTTCCTGGCGGCCTTCATCGTCGTCGCACTGCTCTATTTCGGGCTTCGCAAGAAGAGCATGATCCCCAACAAGTTCGAGATGGTGATGGAGTCGTCAATCGAGTTCGTCCGAGATGGAGTGGGGCGCGACGTCATTGGCCCCGAAGGCGTCAAGTATGTCCCCTACCTACTTTCGCTGTTCTTGTTCATCCTGGTCGGCAATCTTTTTGAGGTAACACCGTTCATCCACTTCCCGATCACTTCTCGGATGGCGATCCCAGCATTCCTGGCGATCGTCACATATGTGATTTTCGTGTTCGTCGGATTCAAGAAGAACGGCTTTCGGTATCTGTTTGACACCGTTTGGCCGACCCACGTCCCAATCGGTCTGCGTTGGTTGGTAGGGCTGATTGAGCTGGTTTCGATCTTCCTTCTTCGTCCATTCACTCTGGCAGTGCGACTGTTCGCCAACATGGTGGCGGGACACCTCATGCTGACGCTGCTTCTCGGCTCGGCGTTCATCTTCCTCACCTCGTGGGGTGAGATCGGTCTCAAAGCGCTGGTCGGCGTCCCCTGGCTTGCACTCGGCTTGTTCATATTCGTCTTCGAAATCGTCGTCGCCGTACTACAGGCGTACATATTCACGTTGCTGTCGGCCGTTTACATCGAGTCGTCAATTCACTTCGAGCACTAAGGAGAAACAATGGAAGGCAATATCGTCGAGGCAGCTGAGGCGGTCAAGGGTGCAATTGCCCTGATCGGTTACGGCCTTGCCGCAGTCGGTCCCGGTATCGGCATCGGCATCGTGGTTGGCAACGCCATCACCGCGATGGCCCGCCAGCCCGAGATGGCCGGAACCGTCAGAACGACCATGTTCCTCGGAATCGCATTCACCGAGGCTCTCGCTCTGATCGGTTTCGTCCTCTTCTTCATCGCCTAGGGGGCTGTTGATGCAGTTTCTGACCGCGTTGGCCGTCCTGGCCCAGGAAGAAGAGGAGTCATCGAGCAACGTCGATCTTGTTCTGCCGGAGACGGCAGAGCTGATGGCCGGGATCATCGCCTTTTCGATCGTTTTCTTCTTCATCTGGAAGTGGGCTTGGCCGACGATCAACAAGACCCTCGAACAGCGCCAAGCTGCCATGACCGGAAAGATCGAGGAAGCAGACCGGACCAAGGCAGAGGCCGAGAGCCTGCTGGCCGATTACAAGTCGCAGCTTTCCGAAGCCAAGACCGAAGGCAACCGGATCATCGAGGATGCTCGGGTGACGGCAGAACAGATGAAGTCCGACTTGCTGTTTAAGGCCGAAAGCGAGGCCGACAACATCAGGGGCAAGGCTCGGGAGGACGCGGCTTCTGAGAAGTCTCGTGCCCTTGCCGAGGCTCGCTCCCAGGTTGGTGACATTTCGGTCGACCTGGCGGGCAAGATCGTCGGGGAGTCGCTCGACGCCGAGGCACACCAGGCCCTGATCGATCGTTACCTTGCCGATCTAGAGAGTCTCTAAGAAGTGTCTGACGACCGGATTGCCGGATACGCCAACGGAATCTTCGAGCTCGCCCGAGCCGAAGACGAGTTGGAGCGTGTCGAAACCGAGTTGTTCTCGGTTTCCCAAGCGCTCGACAGCTCGTCCGAGCTTCGCTCGACGTTGACTGATCCGCAGATGCCCCTCGACCGGAAGCAGGCGATCATCGACGATCTTCTCGGATCCCAAGCATCATCGCTCACCGTCGGCCTCGTCCAGCTCATGGTGAGTCAGGGGCGAGCATCCGAACTGTCGGCAGTCGCCAATGCAGTGGTCGAGGCTACGGCTGCATCCCGGGACAAATCCGTCGCCGAGGTCCGTTCTGCTGTTCCGCTTGACGACGCAACCGTGGCAAGACTCGCTGCCGGCCTCGGCCGGGCTACCGGCAAGACCGTAGAGGTCAAAGTGATCGTCGACCCGTCAGTTATCGGCGGCATCAGCGCAAGGGTGGGTGACACCGTGATCGATGGATCGTTGGCCCGCCGTGTTGATTCCCTCCGCCAGGCCATAAGTAGTTGAGGCGCCAAAGATGAATCACTCGTCACGCTGCTCCATCTCCGACCCCAAGGAAAGACCCTATGTCTGATTTGACCATCACAGCCGATCAGATCACCGACTCGCTCCGCACCCGGCTCGCAGGCTGGGAGTCGGACGTAAGCAAAGAGACGGTCGGTTATGTGAAATCGATCGCCGACGGTGTAGCCCGTGTTGAAGGCCTTCCGAAAGCGATGGCCTCAGAGCTCCTCGAGTTCCCGGGAGGCCTCGTAGGCGTTGCCCTCAACATCGACGAAGACGACCTCGGTGTGGTCTTTCTTGGTGACTCCAATCACATCGAAGAGGGCATGCCCGTCAAGCAGACCGGCACCGTGCTCTCGGTTCCGGTGGGCGACGGCTTGTTGGGCCGTGTCGTCGACTCCCTGGGTAATCCGATCGACGGAAAGGGAGCGATCGATTCGACCGAACGCCGTCTCCTCGAAACCCAGGCTCCATCCGTAGTCGAGAGACAGCCAGTGAAAGAGCCGCTTCAGACCGGCATCAAGGCCATCGACTCGATGACGCCCATCGGCCGCGGCCAGCGTCAGCTCATCATCGGCGACCGCCAGACCGGCAAGACCGCTTTGCTTGTCGACACCATCATCAACCAGAAGCAGTACTGGGGCACCGAAAGGGGCGTCAAGTGCATCTACGTTGCCATCGGCCAGAAGGCATCAACCGTCGCCGAGGTCGTTGCGACCCTCAAAGAGCACGGCGCAATGGAATACACCGTGGTGGTCAATGCCGCGGCATCCGATGCTCCGGCTCTTCAGATGTATGCCCCCTACGCAGGCTCGGCGATCGGCCAGCACTGGATGTACCAAGGCGAGCACGTCTTGATCATGTTCGACGACCTCTCCAAACAGGCTGTTGCCTACCGAGAGATCTCGCTGCTGCTGCGTCGCCCGCCAGGCCGTGAGGCGTATCCCGGTGACGTCTTCTACTTGCACAGCCGGCTCCTGGAACGCTGCGCCAAGCTGTCGGATGAACTCGGGGCCGGCTCGATGACAGGACTCCCGGTGATCGAGACCAAGGCCGATGACATCTCGGCCTATATCCCGACCAACGTGATTTCGATTACCGACGGCCAGGTGTTCCTCAAGACCGACCTGTTCTTCCAGGGCGTCCGTCCTGCCGTGGATGCTGGAGTTTCCGTTTCCCGAGTAGGTGGCGCCGCACAGATAAACGCGATGAGAAAGATCGCAGGACCCCTTCGCCTCAATCTGGCCCAGTTCAGGGAACTAGCGGCGTTTGCCGAGTTCGGCTCCGAACTCGACGCCTCGTCCCTGGCCCAGCTGGAGCGTGGTCGTCGGGTTGTCGAGGTACTCAAGCAACCACAGTTCGACCCCGTTCCCGTCGAGGAGCAGGTCCTGGTTCTCTTCGCGGTGACCGAGGGGCACATGGACGACATCGAGGTGGGGGATGTCGGGCGGTTTGAATTCGAGCTCCGCGAATACTTCAGAGCCCGCCACACCGCTGTTCTCGGACACATCGCCGACACCGGGAACCTCCCGGATGGCGACGCGATGGCCGAAGGTGTCGATGCCTTCAAGGAGACATTCCTCGCTATGGCGACGACCGAATAGAGAAACCGAGCGAAGTGCACCCCGCCGCAGACATGCCGACGATTCAACGGCCGAGGACACCTCTGGCGGCGTCCTCGTCCTCGACGCACCCCTGCGGGTGCGTCTTCGTCCTGCGTCCTGGCCAGCGAAGGCCTCAACTCGCCGAATCGCGCGGGCATGCCAACGACGGAGCGCACTAGATGGCAAGTGCTCAGCTTCGCGACACCCGGCGCCGGATCGACAGCGTCGAGGCAACCAAGAAGATCACTCGTGCCATGGAGTTGATTGCGGCGAGCCGCATACCCAAGGCACAGGCCCGGGTACAGGGTTCCAAGCCCTACACCGAGAAGCTGATCGAGGTTATCGAGAATGTTGGGGCGGCCGGCAGCTCTGATCACAAGCTGCTCGAGCGCCGCGAGGCGCACACAATCGGGCTACTCATTGTCTCGTCCGACCGGGGTCTCGCCGGCGCCTATGCATCGAACATTCTTCGGATGGCCGAGGCTCGGATCCGCGAGCTGGAAAAGGGCGGCAAGGACATACTTGTCTACGCAGTAGGCAAAAAGGCCCAGTCCTACTTCCGATACCGCGACTACCAAATCGAACAGGCATATCTGGGTGTCACCGATACTCCCGGATATGGCGACGCCCGCGCCATCGCCAATCTCGTGATGGAGCACTATGCCGTTGGACGTATCGATGCCCTCGAGGCGTTCTATACGAGATTCGTCGGGGCAATGACACAGACTCCGACATCGTTGGAACTGCTCCCGATCACACCTCCCGAGTTGGAGGCCGACGATGAGGCCGCTCCCGTTTCGTACGGTTTTGAGCCCGATCCGGACGAGATTCTCAATCGTCTTCTCCCCAGGTATGTCGAGGCGATCATTTTCAACATGCTTTTGGAAGCGTCCGCTTCAGAGCACAGCGCCCGGCGTCGTGCCATGAAGGCAGCGACGGACAATGCGGAGGAGTTGATCAGGGCCCTCAGCGTTCAAGCGAACCGGGCAAGACAGGCAGAAATCACGACGGCCATAACTGAAATCGTTGGCGGTGCCGAAGCCTTGGCAGACAGGTGACAATCGTTAGCAATATGAAACTGGAGCGAGCAAATGAGTGACGGCAAGTCCGTTGGTCGGATCGTAAAGGTCGCTGGACCGGTCGTGGACGTCGAGTTTCCGCCGGACAGCCTCCCCGAAATTCTCAACGCAATAGAAATCTTCTTCACGCTTGGCGGTGAAGACCTGAAGGTCATCGCCGAGGTTGCCCAACACCTCGGTGACTCCAAGGTCCGAGCTATCGCCCTCGCTCCCACCGACGGGATGATTCGCGGAGCCGAGGTTCACGACACCGGCTCACCCATCACTGTGCCTGTCGGAGACCAGACTCTCGGCCATATCTTCAATGTCTGGGGTGACTCTCTCGACGCCCCCGACCAAGACTTCTCCGAGCCACGTTGGCCCATCCACAGGGCCCCGCCGGCTTTCGAGGATGTCGAGCCACAGAAGACGGTCTTTGAAACGGGGATCAAGGTCCTCGACCTGGTTTGCCCTTATCTCGAGGGTGGAAAGATCGGCTTGTTCGGCGGTGCCGGTGTCGGGAAAACCGTGCTCATCCAGGAGATGATCAACCGCGTTGCCACCCAACACGGTGGTGTTTCAGTGTTCGCCGGAGTTGGTGAGCGCACTCGTGAGGGCAACGACCTCTTTCTCGAGATGCAAGAGTCCGGCGTCATCGACAAGGCTGCGTTGACTTTCGGTCAGATGGACGAGCCGCCCGGCGTGCGTCTCCGTGTTGCTCTTTCTGCGTTGACGATGGCCGAGTACTTCCGCGACGTTCAGCAACAGGACGTCTTGCTGTTCATCGACAACATCTTCCGCTTCACTCAGGCCGGCTCCGAGGTGTCCACCCTGCTCGGGCGGATGCCTTCAGAGGTTGGCTACCAACCAAACCTTGCCGACGAGATGGGTGCCCTCCAGGAGAGAATCACATCCCTAAAGGGTCGTTCGATCACCTCGCTCCAGGCGATCTACGTGCCTGCTGACGACATCACCGATCCCGCCCCACACACCGCCTTCGCTCACCTCGACGCCACAACCGTGTTGTCCCGTCCGTTGACCGCTTTGGGGATCTACCCGGCTGTCGACCCGCTCGATTCGGGCAGCCGAGCCCTCGACCCACAAATCGTCGGTGAGGAGCACTACGGGGTGACAGTCGAAGTACAGCGGATCTTGCAGCGCTACAAGGATTTGCAGGACATCATTGCGATTCTTGGAATCGATGAGCTGTCCGAGGAAGACAAGTTGGTCGTGGGTCGGGCACGCCGTATTCAGCGTTTCCTGGCGCAGCCGATGTTTGTGGCCGAGCAGTTCACTGGTCAAGAGGGTATCTACACTCCACTCGAAGAGACCATCGCGTCGTTCAAGGACCTGATAGGCGGTGAGTTGGACCACTTTCCCGAGCAGGCCTTCTACATGGTCGGCGGTCGTGAGGACGTTGAGCGCAAGGCCGGGGAGTTGGCCCAGGAGAGTGCTGCGTAGTGGCCAAGTTGTTCCAAGTCGACGTGGTCTCACCAGAGGCAATTGTCTGGACCGGCGAGGCGGAGATGGTGATCGCCCGCACTCCAGAGGGGGAGCTGGGGATCATGGCTGATCACGAGCCCTTGATGGGTTCCCTTGCTACCGGCCCGGTCTCGATTCTGTCCGAGTCTGGTGAGCGCACCACGATTGGTGTTTATGGCGGTTTCCTCCAGATACTCAACAACCAAGTCACCTTGATCACTGACCGGGCCCAGGTAACCGAGGATCACGCGGCAGCCACCGAAATCGCAGCCCAACTGGCCGCCCAAGAGACTGCGGCCGACACCGACTAGTTCGCGAACCTCAGCTAGTAGCGCCTCGGATGCGAGGCGCATCGGCTCATCTTTGCTCAAACATGGCCGAACCCGGCGGCGAACGCGTCTACTGATCGGGGGAGTCCGTCGCCGATGGTCTTGGAGATCACCGCGAAGAACATCGACGCCAGAATGCCCCTGCTCTCGACTGTCAGGTCGACTCTGATTTTCGTGCCCGAGCCGGCTTCTGTGAGGGTCACGGAGATCACTCCGGCGATTTCGGAGTTCACGATATTCCAAGCCATCAGCTTTCGCTCCTCCCGCTCAGCGGAGGTCGCCTCACCTCGGTAAGCATTACCGGCAACGATGGAGTCGAAGGAAAAGCTCTGGAGTCGTCCCTGCGAGTCGGTGACGGAATCGACGACACGGTCGATCCCACCAATCGATTCCCATGTCAGTGGCAGTTCTAGAGCCGCCCAGACATCATCTATTGAGGCTGAGGCCACGGTGGTGTGGTTGAAGGATTCGCCGGGCACCGGCGCAAGCTAACCAATCGAGAAGGATCGCGCTTCCAGTTCGCCTCCAGTTCGCTGCTTAATGACCTCGCCCAAGGTCGCAACTACTCGTAACCTGGGGGGCCGATCCCTTCCAATCATGTTGATAGCACGCGACCTCCGTATTGAATTAGGCACCCGAACCCTTATCGATGGTGCCGCGTTTAGCGTGCAAGCGACCGACCGAATCGGACTTGTGGGTCGCAACGGTGCCGGTAAGACCACGCTGATGCGAACGCTGATTGGCGATCTCGAGCCAGCCCATGGCACGGTCCTTCGTTCCGGCCAGATCGGCTATTTCTCACAGGAGGCCGCACTTCCCGATCTCGAGCATCCCGACGCCACGGCCCTGGAGCGCATCCTGATGGGTCGAGAGATCGGAGCCATGCAACGTCGCATCGAAGATGCTCGTGCCCGACTTCACGACATCGACGGCGAGGAGCGTGACCGTGGGATCGCCCGCTTCAGCCGTCTCTACGACGAGTTTGAAGCCAAGGGAGGGTTCGTTGCCGAGGCCGAGGCGAAGCGTATTGCTGCCAACATCGGGATCGGAAACGATGAGCTTCATCAACCGGTGAAGACGATGTCTGGTGGCCAGAGACGTCGTGTCGAACTCGCCCGGCTTCTGTTTGCCGAAACCGACGTCATGCTCCTCGATGAACCTACCAACCACCTCGACCTCGACGCCAAAGCCTGGCTCATCGAGTACCTCAGCACGTACAAAGGCGGGATGCTGGTGGTCTCTCACGATCTGCCGCTTCTCGACGAGGCCATCACCACTGTCTTGGCGTTAGAGCACGGAGAAGTGGAGGCCTACCGGGGAAACTACAGCAACTACCTCATCGAGCGAGACCTCCGTCAAGAGCGCAAGGAGCGAGAGCGGAAGCATCAAGACGAGGCAATCGAACGACTGGAATTCAACATACGGCGGTTCAAGGGGACCACCGAGAAGATGGCCAAAGTCGCTCGCGCCATGGAGTCACGCGTCGACCGAATGAAACGCGAATTGGTTGAAGTCCAAAAGGGCGGGAAGAGCGTCAAGGTTGCCTTCCCTCAACCCACTCCGTCGGGTCGAGTTCCCCTTGGGGCTGCCGGTCTTGCCAAGGCGTTTGGCGACAACGTGGTGTTCGTTGACATCGAATTTGCCGTTGAGCGCGGCGAACGGATGCTTTTGATCGGACTCAACGGTGCTGGAAAAACCACTCTGCTTCGCATTCTCGCCGGGGTTGAAACGGCAGACCTCGGGGAGGTATCGCTCGGCCACAACGCATCCGTTGGCTACTACGCCCAGGAGCACGAGCAGATTCTTCCCGGTGTCACCGTTCTCGATCACATGCGTGAGACCGCTCGGCTACCCGATCAGACTCTGAGGACACTGCTGGGCGCGTTCTTGCTTGGCGACAAGGTCGAACAGCATGCTTCGACTCTTTCGGGTGGAGAGAAGACCAAACTCGCCCTCGCGATGCTGGTGGCTTCACGTCCCAACGTGTTGTTGCTCGATGAGCCGACCAACAACCTCGATCCCCAGGCCAAGGAGGCGCTGCTCGATGCGTTGACTGTCTACGAGGGGACAGTGGTGATGGTCAGTCACGACACCGATTTCGTCGCTCAACTGATGCCCGACAGGGCAGTCCTCATGCCCGACGGTGAGATGCGTTTCTTCGACGAGGAGCTACTCGACCTGGTCGCCCTGGCCTGACATCCTCACCCGGGGTTGTCGTTGCGACCGCCCGATATGTCCGACCGCTAGTGGGTTTGTCGATGCCGGTCCGGTTTGATCCGTAGCCTGGTGACATGCAGCCAATCGAGATTGCGAAATGGAGCGAGGTTCCCGACCGGGTTCCTGTTTCTGCGCTGGTCGACAACGTCGATCTGGTCATTGTCCGTTGGGACGACAACCATGTTGTGTTGTACGGCCGATGTCTCCACCGGGGAGCGCACCTGGGTGATGGTCACATCGAGGGCGTGAATCTCATCTGCGGTCTTCACGGGTGGGATTACGTCTACATGACCGGTGTCTCGTCTTACAGCAATGTTGAACGTCTGATGCGTTTCGCCTCCTGGGTCACGGACGACTCGCTATTTGTCGATGCCGAAGAGATCAACATGTGGGAGAAGGAGCACCCTCAGCCTTACGATCGTCTCGCCTATCAAGGTGAATATCAGGACCCGCATGGCACGCCGGATGAGCCAAACGTCAGCCTGATTCGACGACTGGCCAACGAAGGTCTGGATTACCTCGGTCATCATGGCCCGGTGGGGTCGATGGGTGTTCCGCGTGATGAACTCCCCAACTGGGACGACATCCAATTCCTGACGGCGCAATTGGCTTCGAGACCCTTGCTTGACGAAGTAGTGGTTCGGTCTGATGTGGTGATCGGCCCCAAGGCCAACAGACCCCTGGAAATAGACATCCCACTATTTGTCTCTGATATGAGTTTCGGCGCCCTTTCGCTGGAAGCCAAAGTCGCCCTCGCTCGAGGAGCCGAGATGGCTGGCACCGGGATCGCATCCGGGGAGGGCGGGATGCTGCCGGAAGAGCAGGAAGAGAGCAGTCGGTACTTCTATGAGTACGCATCCGGCAAGTTCGGATTCTCGTGGGACAAGTTGGACCTGGTTCAGGCATTTCATTTCAAGCTCGGCCAGGGAGCGAAAACCGGCACTGGCGGCCATCTCCCGGGCAGAAAGGTCACGGTGAAGATCGCCGAGGTGCGGGGGCTTGCGCCGGGTAAAGACGCCATCTCGCCGTCAACTTTCGAAGACTTTCACAGTCTCGATGACTACAAGGCTTTTGCGGAACAGGTAAGAGAAAGGACATCCGGTATTCCAATTGGGGTCAAGATGTCCGCGCAACACGTCGAAGCCGACCTCGACGCTGCCCTCGAAATCGGTGTCGACTATGTGATTCTCGACGGTCGCGGCGGTGGCACCGGTGCCGCGCCGGTCTTATTCAGGGATCACATCTCGGTACCTACCATCCCCGCGCTGGCCCGTGCCCGTCGTCATCTTGATGCATCAGCTTCAAAGGACGTGACACTGATCATCACCGGGGGTCTGCGTACTCACACAGACTTTGCCAAGGCAATTGCGTTGGGAGCGGACGCTGTAGCGGTTTCCAACTCGGCGATGCAGGCGATCGGCTGTATTGGCATGAGGGCTTGTTCCACCAACAACTGTCCGGTGGGCATCGCCACCCAGCAGGAACACCTGCGAGCCAGGCTCCCGGTCGATGAAGCGGCTGATCGACTCAATCGCTATTTCGGCGCGACCATCGCATTGATGTCGGTGCTGGCCCGTGCCATGGGTCATACCCATCTGAACGAGCTCAACATCAGAGATCTGACCACATTCGATCGTGAGATGGCGCACCTGACCGGCATCGCCTACGGAGGTGTCAGCCTCGACGCCTATTGAGGACGGAAGTGAGTCGGAATGAACATCGCATCTTCGACACGTGAGGGGAACGATGTTCAAGGAGTTCCGCAAACGGTTCTGGCGACCTCCTCGGGCCCATGGAGAAATCATCGAGGAACCGTAGCGTCAGCTTCCTTGAGCTGTTCTACGACTTGGTCTATGTGGTGGTGGTGGCTGCGGCGGCGAGCACACTGGCTCACGACATCACCTGGCGATCGGTCGGCGAGTTCGCTGTTGTCTTCGGTCTCATCTGGCTGGCCTGGACGAACAGCACGATTCTTCATGACCTTCACGGCAATGAGGACCTCCGAACGCGAACATTCATTTTCGCTCAGATGCTGTTGCCTGTCTGGCTGGCGGTGTATGTAGGCGATGCCGGCCAGGACGGCGGTCAGGGGTTCGCCTTGATCTACGCCGGCTATTTTACTCTTCTCACCTGGCTCTGGTTCACGGTGCGACGACAAGACGACGGCGTATTCGATGTAATCACGAGGCGGTATCTGGCGGTGATGGTTCTGATTGTTGCGACGATGATTGGCTCAGCCTGGCTTCCCGCGGCACAGCGTGTCCTGGTCTGGGCCTTGGTCATAGTCGTATGGATGGTCTCGGCTCTCGTCATATCGAGGACCACGATGGACACAAGTGCGCCCGGATTCTTTGTGGGTGACTCATTGGTGGAGCGGTTTGGGCTGTTCACGATCATCGTTCTTGGTGAAGTTGTGGTTGGTGTGGTCGATGGCCTGCGCAACGTGGTCCGCGAGCTGCTGACAGTGGCCACTGGCCTGGTGGCCTTGACCATCGGTTTTGGCTTGTGGTGGAACTACTTTGACCTAACACGTGGGAGACATCCACGAGAACAGCCAACTGGCATTTCGATATGGATGTTCGTGCATCTTCCCTTGACCATGTCCATCGCCGCGGCGGGTGCGGCGATGGTGGTGGTGGTGGAGCACGCCAGCGAGGATCGAACGCCGGCCGGAGCCTCCTGGCTTCTCACCGCGGCTGTCGCCGTGGGACTGGTGTCTCTGGCAGGAGTGGTTCGGACACTTGAGGCCTACGAGAGTTTGAGAGTGATCTATGGGCCGACGTTGAGGGTGATGGTGGTCGCGGCGGTGGTGGCCTTGTTTGTTGGCCGCCATCGAGGCCGGTGTGTGGGCTTACGCGTTGAGTCTTTGGCTGCGAACCGAGGAGGCTGCCGCGACATTGGACTGACCATGTCGTAGGTGGGCCGATGCGCCTCGGTAGCCGAACTAGCGACCGGATACGGTCGCTAGTAGCTGAGGTTTCGATAGACAAACGAACGTTCGTTGGTTTAGAATCCGCTTCATGACACCACCTGAGGACGGTTTTCAGGCGATTATCGACGCCGAGGGCAAGATCGAGCCAACCGACTGGATGCCTGAGGGCTATCGGAAAACCTTGATTCGCCAGATCGCCCAACATGCCCACTCCGAGGTGATCGGGATGCAACCCGAAGGCAATTGGATCACACGTGCCCCCAGTCTTCATCGCAAGGCGATTCTCATCGCCAAAGTCCAGGATGAGGCCGGTCATGGGCTCTACCTGTACTCGGCCGCAGAAACTCTGGGTGTGAATCGTGACGAGATGCAAGAGTTGCTGCACCAGGGCAAACACAAGTACTCGTCCATCTTCAACTACCCCTCTCTGAGCTGGGCCGACATGGGCACGATCGGCTGGCTGGTGGACGGTGCTGCCATCACCAATCAGGTGATGCTCACCCGGTGTTCATACGGCCCCTACTCGCGAGCGATGGTGCGTATCTGCAAAGAGGAGTCGTTCCATCAACGTCAGGGCTACGAACTTCTGATCACACTTTGTCAGGGTTCCGCAGAACAGAAGGCGATGGCCCAGGATTCGATCAACCGGTGGTGGTGGCCGGCTTTGATGATGTTTGGGCCCCGCGACTCCGAGTCCTCGCACACCCAACAGTCGATGGCGTGGAAGATCAAGAGGGTTACCAACGACGATCTCCGCCAGCAATTTGTCGACATGACTGTTCCGCAGGCCGAGTACCTGGGTCTTGACCTCCCTGACCCCGAGATTCGGTGGAATGCCGAGCGTGGTCACTACGACTTCGGCGAAATCGACTGGGACGAATTCTGGCGAGTAGTCAAAGGCAACGGTCCGATGAACAGAGAGCGGGTGGCTCACAAGGTCAACGCTTGGGAATCGGGCGCCTGGGTACGTGAGGCAGCAATGGCTCATGCAGCAAAGAAGAAGAGAGAGAGGATCGCAGCGTGACATACGACGTACCAGTCGCTCCGGGCGAGTCGGCGGAGATTGAAGAGACCACTCAGCTAGACGGTGATGCCTGGCCGATGTGGGAGGTCTTTGTCAGGGCGAGAAGGGGAATCTCTCACGTCCACATCGGCAGTCTCCACGCTCCCGACGACCAAACGGCACTGGAGAACGCTCGAGACGTGTACACCCGTCGTGGCGAGGGAATCAGTGTTTGGGTCGTGCCCAGCGAGGAGGTGTCGGCCTTCGAACCAGATGCGGCTGCCGAGTATGTCGAGGCCAACGACAAGGTGTATCGACTGGCCACCCATTACGAAATTCCCGAAGAAGTGGGGCAGATGTGACCGGTGTTGGTGGATTGGAGGAAACATGAATGTGACTGCCAGCAAAGCGCCGCAAGGGGTCTCGGCACCCGACCCAGCAGACGAATTCACCAAGCTGGTGGCGCACGCCGACGACAACATGGTCACTTCGCAGCGTCTTGCGGAACTGATCTCCAACGCTCCGGAACTGGAGATCGACATCGCCATTGGCAACACGTCTCTGGATCATCTCGGGGTGGCTCGGGCGTTGTACACACTCGCGGGAAAAGTCGAGGGCGAGGGCCGTGGAGAGGATGAGCTCTCCATGTTCAGGACCGAGCGGGAGTACACCAATCTTCTTCTTGTTGAGCAACCCAACGAGGACTTCGCTCATACCGTTATGAGACAGTTCCTGTTCGACGTTTATCAGAAGGAGCTTTGGGATGATCTGGCTGAGTCAGGTGATGAGACCTTGGCCGGAATCGCGGGCCGTGCCCTCAAAGAGAACGCCTACCACCTGCGGTATTCATCGGGCTGGGTGGTTCGTCTTGGTGACGGCACCCACGAGTCACATCGGCGTTGCCAGGCTGCTATCGATACCCTCTGGCAATACACGGCTGAGATGTTTGAGAACAACAATTACCGGCCTTCATGGGAAGAAACGGTCGCTGCAGTGTTGGCCGAGGCGACTCTTGGGGTCCCTGATGATCCCTATCAACGTACCGGAGGCCGTAGCGGATTTCACACCGAGCATCTTGGATTCCTATTGGCGGAGATGCAGTGGGTGCAACGCAGCTACCCGGGTTTGGACTGGTGACTACCACCACGATCGATGTGGTCGAAGTTCGTGACTCTCTGGCATGTGTTGTCGACCCTGAAATCCCAGTCCTCACCATTGAGGATCTCGGCATACTCCGGTCTGTTGATCTCGTTGACGATCGAGTAATCGTCACCGTCACTCCGACGTACTCGGGTTGCCCAGCAATGGGTCAGATCGAAGACGACATCAGGTCGGTCCTCAGCAGCCGCGGTCTTTCAAACGTCGAAGTTCGCATGGTTCATTTTCCCGTTTGGACCACTGACTGGATCACGCCGAACGGGCATCGCAAGTTATCCGAGTTCGGGATAGCGCCTCCCACCGCCGAGGCAGAAGTGCTCTGTCCTCGATGTGCGGCACCCGAACCGAGAATGATCGCCCGATTTGGTTCGACCGCCTGCAAAGCACTGATGGTGTGTAGCTCGTGTGGTGAGCCATTTGACTACTTGAAAGAGTTCTGATGAACGAACTGGCCTTTCACGAGCTTCGTTTCACAGAAGTGACCGACCTGACCGACGACTCGGTCGCAGTCACCCTCGACGTCCCATCCGCGTTGGCCGACACATTCAGGTACATCCCCGGTCAGCACATCACGATTCGCTCGATCATCGGTGACGAAGACGTTCGACGTTCCTATTCGATATGCGCCAGCGCCAATAGCGGAAAACTCAGAGTCGGTATCAAGAGACTCCCAGGCGGGGTGTTCAGCACATTCGCCGCCGGCCAGTTGAACGCCGGAGACACCCTGGAGGCAATGCCGCCAGTCGGCGAGTTCACGATCGATCTCGACCCGGCCACGCCACGCCGCGCCGTTGCAATCGCGGCCGGATCGGGGATTACTCCGGTGCTTTCACTGATCTCCTCGTCATTGGAGAGCGAACCCGAATCCTCCTGGACACTGATCTATGGCAACCGGACTGGCAACAGCGTGATGTTCCTCGACGAGTTGGAGGGCTTGAAAGACCGGTTTCATCCTCGCTTTCAACTCTTTCACATCCTCAGCCGCGAGGGCTCTGATGTTCCACTGCTTTCGGGCCGCATCGATCCGGAGAAGATCAAGACCATCCACAGCAAGCTTCTCGGCAGTCAGCCGGTAGATGGCTGGTATCTGTGTGGCCCCTATGACATGGTGACAATGGCTCGAGAGACGCTGGGCTCCCTCGGGGACAATGAGTCGATAATTCACGATGAACTGTTCTTCGCCGGCCCACTTGATGAGTCATCTTTGCCGCCCGAACCCCCGCCCGGCGAAGGTTCAATCGATCTGACGGTGATTCTCGACGGGCGTGCCGTCGATACCCGGATGACCTCGGAGACCTCGATCCTCGACGCCGCGCTCAGGGTTCGCACCGAGTTGCCGTTCTCTTGCAAAGGGGGGATGTGCGCCACCTGCAAAGGTCGCATCGAAGAGGGCGAAGTCAGGATGGAAAAGAATTACGCCCTCATCGACTCTGAAGTAGACGCCGGATACGTTCTCACCTGCCAGTCCCATCCACTAACCGACAAGGTCGTCGTTCGCTACGACCACCGCTGATGGTCACCACCCGCAATACCAGGGGCGATGTGGTGGCTGCCGCAGGTCGGCTGTTTGCAGAGCGGGGATACCACGGCACCTCGATGCGTGACCTGGGCAAGGAGTTGGGGCTGTTGGGCTCTTCCCTCTACTCACATGTCGAGTCCAAGCAGGACTTGCTTGTGGACGTAGTCGGGGAGGGTTCCAGGCTGTTTGAGGCGTCCGCGGCAAAGGCCACGGGACACAGTGGCTCCGCCATCGAGGTGCTGGCGGCGCTGATCGACGGGCACGTTGAAGTCGTGCTGAACAACCTCGACATCGCACGGACCTTTCTCAACGAGGCACGAATGCTCGACCGGGAACATCGGGCGCGAGTGATCGAAGCAAGAGATCATTACGAGGGGGCATTTCGGGAAGTGCTCCGGGTCGGAGCCGCCGACGGCTCGTTCCGAGATGACGTCGATCCCAAGACCGACACGATCTTCATCCTTTCGATTCTCAATGCTGTCGAGCGTTGGTACAACCCGGCCGGTGAGCTCAACCGAGCCGACCTCGTCGACAAGCTAACGGAGTTTGTTCAGCGAGGTCTCATCAGGTGAGCTGTCTAACCCGATTTCTCACCACTAGGGCGATCGCCAGACCAGGGGGGACACGCCGAGAATAGTGCTGAGAACATCTGGACTCATCCCCAAACCAATTTAGGGTTTCTGGTCAGTGAATGAAGTTAATTCCAGGGATGCGAAGGACAGGTGGAAGCTGGGCGCGGTGGTTGCGTTTGCCATTGCCTTGGCAGGTTTAGGAACGATCATTGCTTCCAATCTCGCACCGACACCTGTCTTGATCGACCATGTGGCCGCTCCCAACACCACAACCACAGCAAGAGAGACCGCCACTACGCCTGCTTCGTTGGTGACCGTCGCCACTCGAGCTTCTGGCCAGTCATCAACGAGTCTTCCTACCGCACCAGCGATGCTCGAGCTCTCCGACGCTGTTTTTGACTTCGGGGACACCGACACGACCCTCGGATTCGAAATCACCAACAACGGCGGTACTGCAACGTCGTGGGCGATTCACTCGTCAGATCCAAGTGTTATCGCCAGTCCGGCCGATGGTGGCATCGGGCCGGGTGAGGTGGTTGAAGGCTCGGTTTCACTGGATCGCACTTTGGTCTCCGAAGGCGAGTTGGATGCCATTCTGACCTTGGAATGGGGTGGTGAAGAGCAACAGATCTTCATACGTGGTGTCCACGCGGACAATCCGATAATCATCGGCCCAAAGGCGACACCATCCACCGTCTTCTCCCAGGGTTTGTCGACCTGCAGCCCGGCCAAGAGCACTATCACTGTTCGGGTCAGGGACACGTCTGATATCGCAGACGTTTTGGTTCGCTGGAGCAGCGGCGGTAACAGCGTCACGGTGGAGACCCCGATGGAATTGGTGGATGTGGAGAGCTACACGGCAGTGATTGGTCCCTTCACCACGATCGCCTCACCAAACGTCAAGATCGTTGCCACCGATATTCACGACAACGCCGGCGGCGCAGCCGTAGCGCTGACTGTTCTTGCTTGCCCCCAATAGAAGCGGGCCAGCGCCCAACTGAGTTGTGATAGGTGAGTGGATCGGCCATCGTTCTCCACAATGAGAATCGTCCTTGCGTACTCAGGTGGTCTCGACACTTCCGTGATACTCGCTTGGCTGAAGGAGGAGTACGACGCCGAGGTGATCACCTACACAGCGGACGTCGGTCAAGGCGATGAGGTAGGGGAAGCCGAGGAGAAGGCCTTGGCAACTGGTGCGATGACCGCTGTCGTGGACGACCTTCGTCATGAATTTGTCACGGAGGCGGTATTTCCTGCCATCAGAGCCGCCGCCGTGTATGAGAGCGAGTATTTACTGGGTACGTCGTTGGCTCGACCGATAATTACTCAGGGGATGGTCGCCACGGCTCTCGAGTACGGGGCAGACGCGGTTGCTCATGGCGCTACGGGCAAAGGAAACGATCAGGTTCGCTTCGAGCTCTCAACCGCCGCGCTGGCCCCCGATCTCAGAACGATCGCACCGTGGCGTGAGTGGGACATGAATGGCCGCTCCGATCTCGTCGCATACGCGAAGGCGCGCGGCATCCCCGTTCCAGTCACAAAGGAATCACCATATTCGATGGATGCCAATCTCTTCCACATCTCCTACGAAGGAGGTGCTCTCGAGGACCCATGGGTCGGGCCCCCAGCCGGAATGTTCCAGATGACCACCGATCCCGAGAAGGCTCCCGACGAGCCGCAGGAGATCGTTGTCGGCTTCGACGGGGGAACGCCGGTTTCCGTTGACGGAGTGGATCTCGACCCCGTCGACCTCCTCACCCATCTAAATGAGATCGCAGGATTGCACGGCGTGGGTCGCATAGACATTGTCGAGAACCGCTTCGTCGGCATCAAGAGCCGTGGCGTCTACGAGACGCCTGGGGGATCGGTGCTCCATGCCGCCCGTCGAGCCATTGAGACCTTGACTCTGGACCGGGAGGTGCTTCATCTACGAAACGATCTCGCCATTCGATATGCCAGGATCGTTTACAACGGCTTCTGGTTCTCCCCGGAACGGATGGCCTTGCAAGAGACAATGGATTCGATCCAGGCGACCGTGACTGGCGAGGCTCGTCTGGTTCTGTTCAAGGGTGCGGTGAGAGTGGTGGGACGACGTTCGCCCAACACGCTCTACGACGAGGACATTGCAACCTTCGAAGCCGACAAGGTCTATCGCCAGGCTGATGCTGAAGGCTTCATCAACCTCAACGCCCTTCGCATCAGAGGGTTTGGTCGCGGATCGTGACACTCTGGGGTGGCCGCTTCGGGGGCTCGATGTCAAAGGAGACCTGGGATTTCACCACCGATGAGAGCGATCGTCGCCTTTTGGTGGTTGACATCATCGGATCAATCGCCCACGTCATCATGCTCGGCAAGACCGGAATCATCGAAACGAATGTGGCCGCCGACCTCGAGGAAGGCCTTGATCAAGTCCTCGCCGAGGCAGAACACGGGGAGTTCGGCTTCGAGAAGTCCGACGAAGATGTGCATTCGGCGGTAGAGCGGCGTCTCGGTGAGATAGTTGGCGACTCTGCCGGCAGACTCCACACCGGTCGATCCCGAAACGATCAGGTTGCCCTGGATCTTCGCCTGTATCTGAGTCGCGCTGGACACGCACAGGTCAAAGGGCTTAGTGGTCTGGCCCTGACTCTGGCCAAGCTCGCCGAAGCACACGTCGCCACCGTGATACCCAGCTACACCCATCTCCAGCAGGCCCAGACAACAACGTTGGGTCATCATCTTCTGGCATACGCGTGGATGGCTCTGCGGTCGGCGGACCGTTTTGGCGACGCTTTGAAACGCATTGAGATCTCACCGCTGGGGGCAAATGCGGCTTCTGGCTCCACGCTGCCACTCGATAGGGAAATGACTAGTCAGAAGCTTGGCTTTTCTGAGCCAATGGCCAATTCGCTGGATGCGGTGGCCACTCGAGATTTCGTAGCCGAATACGTCTTTTGCTGTGCCCAGGCAATGACCGAGATGTCACGGCTTGCTGAGGAGATCGTGTTGTGGGCAAGCAAGGAGTTCGGCTGGATTCGGCTGGGTGACAAGGTGTCAACCGGCTCGTCGGCCTTACCGCAGAAGCGAAACCCCGATATCGCCGAATTGATCCGTGGTCGGGCCGCCACCCTGGCAGGAGACGTGGCCGCGACGCTTGCCCTTCAGAAGGGACTCCCGCTCGCCTATAACCGAGACCTCCAAGAAGACAAACGACTCGCGTTTCATGCAGATGACACCTTGGCCGCCGCGTTACCAGCCATGATCGAGTTGCTCGAGAATATCGAGTTCGACCCACCGCCTCCCAGTTCGGAGACAGTCAGTCTCGATTTGGCGGAAACACTGGTTGCGCGTGGGGTTCCCTTCCGTCAAGCTCACAATCAGGTCGGAAAACTCATCGCGAGCCTCGAGGGAAGCGGGCGTAGTCTCGATGAGGCCACGATTGATGACCTTGTTTTCTTTGACCCGAGATTCAAGAGCGAAGATCTGGATTTGCTGGACCCGGAGCAATCGTTGGCGAGACGGGTCACCAGCGGTTCGGGCAACTCCGAATCTGTGTTGCAGCAGATTTCAGAGATCCGCCGGCGGTTGCTCTAGGCGAATAGGGGCATCTCCCCGCACGATAACGCCGGACCTAGGTACTCCTGCTGATGCCCGAGTCCGACCCAACTCCCTTTCTTTTTTAGGGCGCAGTTGGACATCTTCGGCTCGGTGTACCGAGTCGTTGGAGTAACCGTGTCACCAGCCAGAATCTGAGCTATCCACCATTGGATGAAGTGGCATCGACGGTCCATGTGCCGTGGGAACGGATCAGGTCTTCCAGGTCGCCTTCTCCGAGTTTCGCGGTCGCTGCCTCAACCTGTGCCTGGACCTCTTGGTCATACACAGCTCGCTGCACATTCCGGAACACACCAAGGGGAGTGGGCCCGTAGGGGCCATGTGACAGCCGACTCAGGGCGAAGGCCACCGACGGGTCGGGCCGGGTCTCGTCGTGCACGAGGATTGCGTTGGGGTCGACGGAAGACGAGTCGACGATGGTCGCCTGCCCTCCACGCATGATGACCGCTTTGGCTCCACCGTCGAAGACAACGGGCTTACCGTGCTCGAGGTCGATCCGGTTGTGGACCCGCTCCTCCTTGCCGGTCAGTTGTATGAAGGCTTTGTCGTTGAACACATTGCAGTTCTGGTAGATCTCGATGAATGCTGAGCCTTCGTGCTCGTAGGCGGCCTTGAGGATGGATTGGGTGTGTTTGCGATCCATGTCAAGGGTTCGAGCCGCAAATGACGCCTCCGCTCCGAGCGCTAGCGACACCGGGTTGAACGGATAATCGATCGAGCCAAACGGCGACGACTTGGTGGTTTTACCCACTTCGGACGTTGGGGAGTATTGACCTTTGGTGAGACCGTAAATCTGGTTGTTGAACAGCAGGATTTTCAGATTGACGTTGCGACGCAGGGCGTGGATTAGATGATTGCCACCGATGGAGAGGGCATCTCCGTCACCCGTAACCACCCAGACCGAGAGGTCTGGACGGGTTGTCGCCACCCCAGTGGCTATGGCCGGTGCCCGGCCGTGGATCGAATGCATCCCGTATGTGTTCACGTAATAGGGGAATCGGGAAGCACACCCGATCCCGGAGATGAAGACGAACTCTTCACGGGGTCGGTCCAGCTCGGCAAGAAAACCCTGCACCGAAGCAAGGACGGTGTAGTCACCGCACCCCGGGCACCAACGCACTTCTTGGTCGGTTTGGAAGTCTTTACGTGTATAAGAAGGCGTTGTCACTTGGTCATCTCCGCGATCTTGTCTTCGATGTCTCTCACTTTGAAAGGCTCGCCCGTGACCTGGTTGAGTCCGGTGGCGTCGAGCAGGAACTCTGCCCGGATTACCTTGAGCAGTTGACCGGTATTCAGCTCGGGAATCAGAATATTGTCGAAGGAATTCAAGACAGCCCCCAGATTGTTTGGCAGGGGGTTTAGATGTCTGAGGTGGGCAGAAGCCACTTTGGTCCCATTTTGGCGGGTGCGGTTGCAAGCTGCCCGGATTGATCCGTAGGTCGACCCCCACCCCAGAACCAGGAGGGACGCATCATCGTCACCTGCAACTTCGATATCGGGGACGTCGTTGGCGATGTTCGCCACCTTCCATGCCCTGGTGTCGGTCATCAACTGATGGTTGCCCGGATCGTAAGCAACGTTGCCGCTCAACGAGTCCTTCTCGAGACCACCAACACGGTGTTCCAGGCCAGGGGTTCCAGGCAGGGCCCACGGTCGTGCGAAGGTGTCCACATTGCGCATATAGGGCAGGAATGTGCCATCTGGGCCATTGGGATGTCCGGCGAATTCGACCTTGATCGCAGGAATCGAGTCGATATCGGGGAGCAGCCATGGTTCCGACCCGTTGGCGATGTAATTGTCGCTGAGAAGAATCACCGGTGTCATGTATTTGATGGCGATGCGTGCTGCTTCGATAGCCATTTCGAACGCCTCCGAGGGTGTCGGAATGGCGAGAACCGGCAAAGGTGACTCACCATGACGACCGTAAAGCGAGAAAAGTAGGTCGGATTGCTCAGGTTTGGTGGGAAGGCCGGTCGACGGGCCGCCTCGCTGAACGTTGATGACGATCATCGGAAGTTCAAGCATGAAAGCCAGAGAGATGCCTTCGCTTTTGAGGGCGATGCCAGGGCCGGAGGAGCCGGTTACGGCAAGGTTACCGGCGAACGCCGCACCAATGGCGGCGCCAACTCCGGCGATCTCATCCTCGGCTTGGAACGTTCGGACACCGAAGTTCTTGTGACGGGATAGCTCATGTAGCACGTCTGACGCGGGTGTGATCGGGTACGTTCCGTAGAACAGCGGAATCCCGGCCTTTTTCGCGGCGGCGATGAGACCCCAAGCCAGTGCTGTGTTGCCATTGACGTTGGTATATGTGCCCGGTCTTAGGACAGCGGGCTTGACCTCGAAGGTGTTCTTCGTGGCTTCGGTCGTTATTCCGAAGTTATAGCCAGCCCTGAATGCAGCCGTGTTCGCTGCTGCGACCTCGGGTAGCTTGGCGAACTTCTTTTCCACCCACTCGACGGTGGGCTCGGTGGGACGGTGGAACAGCCAGGCCATCAGACCCAATGCGAAGAAGTTCTTCGAGCGCAGAACATTCCTCCCGCTGACACCACTGTCTTTGACTGCCTCTTTGGTGAGGTCGTCCATTGGAACCTTGATCACTCGGTAGCCTTCGAGACTGTCATCTTCGAGCGGATTTGCGTCGTAGCCGGCTTTGGCGAGGTTTCTCTCGTCGAATGTGTCGGTGTTGATTACCAGGGTTCCGCCCTGGCGAAGATCCTTGATGTTGGTTTGGAGAGCCGCAGGGTTCATCGCCACCAGGCAGTCGGGCGAATCCCCAGCGGTGAGGATGTCAAAGTCGGCAATTTGAACCTGGAAGGAGGACACGCCGGGAAGAGTGCCCGCCGGTGCTCGAATCTCTGCGGGGAAGTTTGGCAAAGTGGCCAGATCGTTCCCGAACAATGCAGAGGCGTCAGTGAATCGATTCCCCGCAAGCTGCATCCCGTCACCGGAATCACCGGCGAAACGAACCACTAGCTTGTCGGCGACTTCAGTTGGGGTCGATGAAGGGTCGGATGTGGCAATCTCGTCGGCCACTTGTTCACTTCCTTATAGATGTAGCCAGCTATCCAAGTCTATCGAGACTCAGGTGTACGGGAACTTGGGCGAGCGGTTGTGAACCCGGTTAAATCGATGGCGTCGAGATGTCGGCCAAGACCGATCAACGCCATCTCGGCACGCCTTGGCCCGATGACCTGGAGCGAGGCCGGTGGCGCCCCACTATCAGCCAGCGGAAGGGCAATCGCAGGATGGAGGGAGTGGTTGACGATGGCGGAGAAATAGGAGAGAACTGTCCGGTAATGCCGGCCTTCGATCAGATCGTCGCCTATCAACTTGCGACGAACGGGGACAGTCGGCGTGATCAAGAAATCAACCGTTGCAAAGGCGTCAGAGAACCGGTCGCGAATCGTCTGTTGCCACTCACGGGCATTCATGACATCGGAGGTGGTGATCATGTCGGCCGAGTCAAGACGCTGTCTCACATCTGGGCCGTATTCAGCCCCGGCCAGTCGGAACTCTCGATGCACATCGCGCACCTCTTCCGCGATAGCGTTCCAGAGTTGGTCCGAGGGAAACACGTCCGGCATTTCGATCGGATGGACAGCGTGGCCGGCTGAGCGGAGATTCTCGACGGCATTTCGGAAGGCGGAAGCGATGTCAGTGCTAATAGGTGAGCGTTCGAACCAAGGCTCGGGCACCCCGAAGCGGAGATGGCCCGATAGAGGGTCAGGGGCAATATCCCCGGACATCGCCTGATAGCAACTCTCGATCTGGTCGATCGATCTCGCCAGGGGTCCCACGGTGTCGATTGAAGGGACGAGGGGGAATACACCGTCGAGGGGGATGCGGCCATGAGTCACTTTCAGGCCATATGTGCCGCAAAGAGCCGCCGGAACCCTGACCGATCCTCCGGTGTCGGTTCCTAGGGCAAACGGAACGATTCCGGCCGCTACCGCGGCGGCTGATCCCCCGGACGACCCGCCTGGCGAGGTTGAAAGGTCCCACGGATTTCTCACGGCTCCCCAAAACGGGTTTTCTGATGAGAAGCCAAAAGCAAACTCATGAAGTCCTGTCCTACCGATGACCACACCACCCGCTCGTTCCACTGCGGTGACACAAGACGCTGATGTTTCAGGCGTTATCCGGTAGAAAGAAGACCCGTTTGTCGTGACTCGGTTGGCCTGATCGATCAGATCCTTGATCGCCACGGGTGAGCCGGCAAGTGGCCCGATGTCCTCGTCGCGACCGATCCTCTGATCCAATGCCGAAGCACGTTCGAGGGCCCCCTCATCGTCGATCGATGTGAATGCGTTGAGGGTGTTCTGAGATGCGTGAGCCGCCTCGAGGGCATGTGCGACTCGATCAAATGTGGTGGGGCCAGACACGGCTTGGGACGGTAGCGACGCTCACGAGGTCCCTACGGTTCGATGGTCAAACCCCGTTGGGTTGGCACCAAAGACATCCACGACTTACCCGGTGGAACCAGCAGCATCTCCCCATTGCTATCAACAAGTGTGAACCAATCTTCCTCCCTCTCACGCTCCCATGTCCCTTCCGTCACCCGACCGTCGGCAAACACAAAAGCCTTACCCGATCCGGTGACGCGAGAACTCGGCAGAGACTTGCCAGAGACCCCCGATGGCGGGTGGGCCGTGTAGGGCTCCGTGTAGAGGGCGATGAGTACGGGGACGCCCACCCGCTGTTCCTCCCCGTCGGGATCCAGGTAGGTGCCTTCTTTGCCGTACGCGGTTCGCAGCCAGGTCTTGGTCAATGGATCCCAATCCCAAACTACATCGGAGCTGCCAAAGTCGATCGTGACCGAAGTGGCCGGGTCGGCCTGGGCGGAAAGGGGCCCGAATTCCCAGAATGGGCCTAGCGGTGGAGCGTCGGAGAATCCCCGGTCGTCGGCCGTATTGCGCAAACTATTGGTATCGACGTAGAGGTTGTGTGGAGACCTCCGCTCCGGGATTCGGAAGGTGCCTCCAGACAGTTCTTTTATGAGATTCACATCTTTGGAGCGGATCAAGCTCTGCACCCATGCTTGAGCGCCTGAAATAACAAAGGTCGGCTCTTCGAATGCGGCGAGAATGGCTGCATCCGTTGGTCGCCCTGAGCGGTTTGGACCGAGGTATTCGGAGTCGGACTCATGCCAGAAGGTCATGAATCGGGTAATCCCCTCCACTCTCAGCTCAAGCACCATATCGGCATCTTCGATGCCGGATTGGGGGTTCGCTATTGGGTGGTTGTCGATTTTGACGACCATGAGCCGGCGCTGGAGCAACACCTCGTCCTCGACGGGGAGACCGTTGACGAGAGAGGTCGCAGGATCGTCCAGGGTTGTTGCTGGAGCCGTCGGCGTTGTTGTAGAAGTCGTGCTGGTTGTTGTCGGCTCGGTGGTTGAGGTCGTGGTGGCGATCAGCTCGGCCGCACTGGAACTACAGGCCGACAAGATCAATCCGAGCGCGACCAACCTGGCAGTTGTGGTGCGCATGATGAGGGAATCCTAGAAAGGGGTGGACGCTACCCCAGGTCTTAATCGACGAGAGTTCCGCCGGTTACCTGGAGATGAGGAAGCGCCGTTTCGGGCTGGTCCACGGAAAAGGCGAATTCGATCCCGTCAGAGTTGGCCCGTAGAACATAGATCGCGTCGATGTTCACTCCAGCGTCAGCGAGCGATCGGGTGAGACGCGCCAACTCACCTGGACGGTGAGGTAGCACAGCTGTGAGCACAGTGTTCTCCACGTTTCTGAGGGCAGCTTCGTCGAGAACACGTCTGGTAGTGGGTGCATCGTCAACGATGAGACGGACGGTCCCATCGCTGTCATGACCGTATGCCGTCAGCGCCTCGATATTGACACCGTACGCGGCGAGGGCCTCGGTCAGCGATGCGAGTCGTCCCGGTTGATTCTCCATCGCGACGACAAACTCTGTCATTACAATTTCGACTCTACGCGTCGTTGCGGGCTCCGCGCGCAATAGTTGGGTCAGGAGGTTCGACTCTGCCCCGCTCCTTCAGGTAAGCGTGCCAGATGATGCGGGCAGCGACGGCTCGGAGTGGCCGAAATGACTCACCCAGGATCTCGAGTTCGTCTTCGCTTGGCGCCGCCTCCATCCCAAGCAACTCTCCGGCGCCAACCTGGAGAGCGCGGTCCCCGATCGGCCACATGTCGATGTGGCGCAGTGCCGACAAGAGATATGCATCAGCTGTCCAGAGGCCGATGCCCTTGATCGCGATCAGACTGGCTCTGGCATCTGAGACGGACGCCTCGGCGAGACCTTCGATGTCGAAGCTCCCCTCGGCCACGAGTTCAGCCAACCCCAGAAGGTACTCCGTCTTCTGTCGGGTAACACCGAGGGAACGCATCGTGTCTGGTCCCAGTGCAACAATCCGCTCCGGCGTGATCACCCCTGTCGCCCCGACGAGACGGTGATACATCGCGGCTCCCGACTCCAGTGACACCTGCTGTTCGAGGATCAGCAGGACAAGCACCGGAAATCCTTGGTGTCGATACCAGAACTCCGGGATTCCATGCCGTTCGATCGCCGCGGCCAATGCCCGATCTTCAAGAGCCAGCAAATCACACCCCTCCCGAAACGTGGTGCCATCGAGACGCTCAACCCTGGTCAGAATTCGGTTCTGGTCGATGGGCCCCAGCGTCCTAGAGTCGGCGAGCGCGGCATCTGGGTTGTCCGACAGAACCCACACATGGCCCGGTCCGACATCCTTGGGAGGCTCCGCAACGCGTTTCACCATCCAGAAGTCGTCGCGCTCGGGATGAGGGAAAACCACGATGTCGTCGACCAACGGTCGGCGCGACTCGGTGGCGACGATCTCGTCACCCGGTGCCAGCGTCGGCCGCATTGAGTCCTCGGCAATTCGGAAGCGCTTCATCGTCATCGTGGGTCAGGAGTATGGTCCCGTGTCCGATCACACAAGGAGGAGAAAAATGCGTCAGGTAACTATCGCTCACGCCCACTGCGATCTCTACTGCGGCGTCTACGACCCGGCACAGGCGAAGATCGAGGCATTGTCCGTGATGAAGATCGCTCAGAAGTATCAGGAGTCAGACGACGACGTCTTCCGGGCTCGCGCTCTCGCGTTGAAAGAGAAGCAGGCCGAAGAGGTAAAACACCATCTGATGGTTCTCTGGGCCGACTTCTTCACGGCAGACCACCGAACCGAGTTTCTCGACCTCGATGGCCTCTTCTGGAAAGCCATTCATCAGGCTGGTGAGGCCAAAAAGTCAGCGGATCCTGCCGAGGGTCAGAAACTGCTTGATCTGATTGATGAGATCAGCGACATCTTTTGGCAGACCGAGAAAGCCAAGGGCATGGGGGTCTACCCACCCAGTTAGATCTGGTCCTCGCCGGCGCCCTTTTTCTCGCTATCAAAGAACGAACTGAACTTCTCTTTCGCCCATTCCGAAAGCCGACCGGCCCAGGCCAGGTCTTTGGAGAGGAGGGCGAGACCTCCAACGATGGTGACGATCCCAGGGCCGGGCAGCACAAGCATGAAGATGCCGGCGATGATCAGGCCAAAACCTGCGCCGATTCGTCCGATCCGTGCCATGGAGGGAAACCTATCTGACTCTGGTGGACCCTGCGATCAGGGTTGCCCCTTGTTGGACCCCGACGCCTCGGATTGGCTTTCAACTTCCAGCGCTTCGTCTAGCGCGTCTTCTTCGAGCTTGATGAATACTGGCTCGATCACACCCAAGGCGGTCCCTCCAGGAATCCGCGGAGCGTCCCAGCCTTCGACTGCCGGCCCGACGCCGAGCATCAATCCGATCGTCTCTGTGGAGAACGGCAGATATGGCGACAGAGCCACCCGGATTACAGCAATCGTCTGGATGGCCGTCCAGAGGATGGTCCCGGAACGGTCCTTGTCCTCTTTGAGAACATTCCAGGGTTCTGTTGCGTTCAAATAGGCATTGACCTCGGTGGCGGCATCCATTGCTGATCGCAGGCCGGCTCGGAGCTCGACCCGCTCGATGTGGGCGGCCACCGCATCCAGGGTGGTTTGACCCAAAGCGAGGATCAGACGATCCTCTTCGGCCAGTTCCGAGGGTTCTGGGACAAGTCCATCAAAGTTGCGAGAGCTCATCGAAAGGACTCGATTGACCAGATTTCCCCAGGTTGCGACCAACTCCTCATTGACTCTGCGGAGGATCTCGTCGTCGCTGAAGTCGGTGTCGTTTTGCTCAGGGAAAACTGCCGCGATCGAATAGCGCAGAGCGTCCGGCTGGAGACGCTCGTTGTACCAGGCAATCGACCGTCCGATTCCCCGGCTCGCCGATGCTTTGTCACCACGGAAAGTCAGGTACTGGTTGGCGGGGACGTTTGTGGGCAGGTTGAGGTCGCCGTGACCCATCAGCATCGCCGGCCAGATCACCGCATGGAACGGAATGTTGTCTTTGCCGACGAAGTAGTAGGACTCCGCCTCAGGGTTCTTCCACCATTTCTTCCACTGGTCGGGGTCATCGGTGTACGAAGCCCACTCGATCGCCGCCGAGAGATAGCCGATCACCGCATCGAACCACACATAGATCTTCTTGCCTGGGCCCAGATCGTCGACCGGTACGTCGACACCCCAGTCGATGTCGCGGGTGATTGCTCGTTCAGGCATGTCTGCCACCATTCCCAGAGCCCAGTTCTTGACGTGTTTGCGCCAAGACGATTTGCCCTCGAGCCACTCCTGAAGCCGGTCGGCGAAGGCGGGCAGGTCGAGAAAATAGTGCTCGGTTTCACGAAGCACGGGGGTAGCACCACTCAGAGTGGATCGGGGGTCGATCAAGTCGATAGCGTCCAGCGTTCGGCCACAGTTGTCGCACTGATCGCCACGGGCGTGTTCGTAGCCACAGTGTGGGCAGGTCCCTTCGACATAGCGATCAGGCAGGTAGCGCTCGGCTTCAGGATCGTAGAATTGCTCGGAGATCTTCTTGTGGAGATAGCCGTGTTCGAGTAACTCCAAGAAGAACTGCTGGGTGACCGTGCGGTGATTCTCGGTCATCGTGGTTGTGAAGAGATCAAAAGAGATACCGAGTGTCTCCCAGTAGCCGAGGAATTCGGGATGGAAGATGTCGACCACCTCGCGCGGTGTCAGGCCCATCTCGTCAGCCTTCACCGTGATAGGGGTGCCGTTTGCGTCCGACCCCGAGACCATCAGGACCTTGTTGCCGACCAGACGGTGATACCTGGCAAAGATATCGGGTGGCAGGTAGGCACCGGCGAGATGACCGAGGTGCCGCGGCCCCGACGCGTACGGCCATGCAACGGCGACGAGGATATGACGGCTCATTGCGCCGGGAGCGTATCGGTCCTGTCAGTCAAAGCCGAAGCGGGCGCGCCTCGTTCCGAGGCGTCGGGAGTGGGCGCGCCTGGTACCGAGGCGTCACAGGTTCGCTATCTAGCGAGATGTGGTGACTCCGGGCACGGGGACATGGTCGGTGGCTCGCTCGCCGAGGATGACTCCGGTCAGGATGAGGGTGGCTCCACCAAAGATGGCCAAGGTGATGCTCTCGCCCAAGAATAGAACCGCAAAGGTGACGGCCACCACCGGTACCGAGTAGCCGGTTAGAGCCAGGCGTGAGGCCGGGTTCATCCCTGCTGCTATCAGGAATGAGGCGAAGGCCAGGGTCGTGCCGAGCCCGCCAACCCCGGCGATGAGCAACCAGCTGACATTGTCCACTGAAGCCAAGTCAATACCGAAGAACAAAGGGATCGCCACAATGAGGACGACGGTGTTGACCGTGAACTGGGGAAGCACGAGTTGGTCACTGGGCACTTCGAGGGCGAAACGTCTGCTCAGGGCTCCTCCGACCCCCGCCATCAGTATGCCGCCGATCATCCAACCAACGCCACGCCACAGATTTCCCACCCCATCGACCGTCTCGCCACCGACTCCGACGAGGACCGCCGAACCGACCAGAGCGAGCAGCAGACCAGGGAGCGATCGCGCCTGAAACCTCTCACCGGGGACGAAGAAATGGGCTGCTCCGATAGTTGTCAGCGGGATCAAGGCGATCAACACTCCGCTGAGGCTCACCGGGAGATCCTCCAATGCCAGCGTCATCAATATCATCGGAATGGCCATTGCCACCGTCCCCAGTAGCAGACCTCTCTTCCATGCCTCGCGACTTGGTGTGCCGAACCGACTTGTTACCGCGATCACCAGAGCCAGCGTGATCATTGCGAAAATCATCCGCAGGGGCACCAGTGTGAAGGTGTCCACCCCACGGAGAATCGCGGCGCGGCTCAGAACAGCTGAGGTACCCCACCCGAGGGTGGCGGCAACGAGAGGGGTCCACGGGCTCACGAGCCGCGCAACCTAACCGATGCCTCAATGTACAAGATGAGCTTGCCGATAACCTGTGCTTATGAGTTTGCGAACTTTCACTCTTGTTGCAGTTTTGGCACTGGTTGCGGCTTCTTGCAGCCCATCGACCAGCGCATCAGATCCTTCTACAACCGACGGTTCATTTGAGGGAACAACCTCGACCTCGGAGGCTGCCCTCCAGGAGACCCAGGCCCCCGAGGCGATGTTCCTCTCTTACAGGCTCGTTGAGGGCGAGACCTACACCTACGAGGTAGGTATCGATCAGCGGATCGAGATGATGGCCGAAGGTGATTCGGAGGCCCTTGGTGACGAGGAAATTCCGGGCGATATCGCGATCGACCTCACTGGCACGACCACTTTCAGTCACTCAATAGAGGAGGGCTCCGAACCAGGCACCTTCGAGGTGACGATCACCGGTGACTTCACCGATCTAGTCATCACTGGAACTGTGGACGGCGAGCCGATCGGGGACACTGATATTCCGGAGTTTGCTGAATTGGAGCCAGTCGATATCACGATCATTGTGGATGAGCAGGGAAACATCATTCCCCAGGACGATGAGCTCGGAGATCTCTTCGGCGGGGAGTTGGGCGGTCTTGGCGGTCTGGGCGACTTCGCCGGCACCGGCATGTCGCCCGGTCAATTCGTTGGTCCGCCGTTCCCTGAAGACGATGTCACGGTAGGCGATACGTGGTCTGAAACTGTTGAGCTTCCCGGTCTCCTGACTGATGATCCCATTACGACTGAAATCAACTCCGAAGTCGTCCGCGCCGACGCTGTCGACGGTCACGATGTTCTCGTGATCGAAACCGAGTCGGTGACGTCGATGATCGAGTTCGACCTTGCCCAGTTCCTAATCGGTTTCCTCACTGCCTTTGTCCCCGAGGAGGCCTCTGATGACGAAACCGCGGAACTCGATGCTCTGATGGAGGACCTGCGTTTCCTATTCATCATCGACGAAACCGTTTCCAACATGACCACATGGTTTGATGCCGAGGCTGGTTACGCCCGTATGGCCGAGTTGAGTTCCTCGACTCACTTCGTCATGGATCTCAACATGCCCGACGACGAGACCGGCGAAATGATTGGATTCGTGATGGACATGAGCATCACCCAAGACATCACCTACCACCTCACTGACGCCCCAACTGCTTAACCCTTCAGCGTCGCGGTCGACCTCGCCAAGTCGAATAGATGTGCTTCATCATTTCGAGGGAGTAGGTCGCGACGGACTGGCCCTCGTCGTTGGGCTCGAAGACGGGAGCAAGGTCCTCCACGAAAATTTCGTCGTCATCCTCGATGGTCTCATTGGTAGATGACGCCGGCTCCGGCTGACGCTCCGGCTCACGCTCCGGCTCACGCTTTGGTTCCTCGTCTAGCGATTTAGACGGGTCCAGGGGTTGGCTTCGAGCCTCTGCCAGCTGTGTTCGCATTTCGGCGATCCGCTCTTTGAGGAACTTGGACTCGGTCTCGGCCTTGCCGGCTCGCTCACGGGCCTCGGCCAACTGCTGACCGGCCTGATGAAGGTTGCCTAATTGGAGCAGCATCTTGTCCCAGGCATCGATGGGAACGAGCATCGTCCCCGGAGGCTGCTCCGACTCTCGGGACTCCTGCAAAGTTGGCTCCACGCTGGGGGATGACTTCTGAATCGGCTTCGCTTTGGATGATTGTTGAGACGGGTCGTCCTGTCGCCCCATTTGGCGAGCCCGGTCGCGTACGTCGCTGAGCGAGACCATCCGAAGTTGGCCTCCAGAGGAGTCCTCGAGGTAAGAAGCGACGTGTTCGTGACGGGCCCACTTACGAAGAGTCTTCAGCGGGATGCCCGTAGCCTCGTTCGCTCGACGCAGCGTCACCCAGTCGGACTCGGCGATTTTGCCGTTTGACTCGACAGATTCGGGCGAAGCCTGCGACGCGGACGATCGGAGGGCTTCGGTCTCCCAGAGGAAAGCGGCATCGTTGTCTGCCATGAATCGGATCTTAAGGCCGCGTCCCTAGGATGGCCGCCCAAAGGCGACAGGCTCCGATGATATCTCCCACAAAACCAGGCGTAACGCATCACGCAACGCAAGTCGCAACGAAAGGCGCCCCATCCGAAGAGGAGGTGCGATCACTTGTCGAGAGGATCGTCGAAGGTGTTGTTCAACATGGCGACGTAGATGCGATGTCCGTCGCGAGCAATTCTGACCCGGCTCCATCGGATACCTCAGCGCCCGAAGCGACAATCGCCATCGGTGCCGATCACGGCGGTTATCCACTGAAGGAGAGACTGGCGTTTCGCCTCAAAGAGGCCGGTTGGGAGGTTGTCGATTGTGGTACCGATTCGCATGAGGCTGTTGACTATCCCGATTTTGCCCACGCCGTTGCGGTGAAGGTGGCAACGGAGGAGTGTCGCTGGGGCATCATGATTGACGGCGCCGGCATCGGATCGGCCATGGTCGCCAATAAAGTCCCCGGAGTCCGCGCCTCGCTCTGTTACGACATCTCGTCGGCTCGAAATGCGCGTGAGCACAATCACGCCAACGTCCTCACCCTCGGCTCCGGGTTGATCGGGGAGGCATTGGCGTGGCAGATCGTCGAGGCATGGCTCTCAACGGAATGGGCTGGGGGCAGACATGCCCGCCGCGTTGCCAAGATCGACGCGCTTGATCGGCAATACTCCGGGCAGGAATGAGACCACGCAAAGTTCGCACACGATGAATCGCGACACTCTTGTTGAGACCATCACTCGTGAAGTCCTTGTGGCTCTCTCCACGCGTTTCGACATGGCGGCGACCGGCGAAACGGTCCGCGAGGTCGTCGCCAACGGTGCCGATCGGGTGGCTTTCCATGGCGAGGCGGCTGACGTTCCGCTTGACCTGGCCAAATACATCGATCACACGCTTCTGGCGGCCGACACGACCGCGACCGAAATCGATCAGTTGTGCACTGAAGCGGAGCAATTCGGATTCGCTTCTGTCTGCATCAATCCAACATGGGTAAAGCGGGCGGCCGATCATCTTCGAGGAACCGGTGTCCCGGTCTGTACTGTTATCGGCTTTCCATTGGGGGCGACCACCACCGACGTGAAGGCCATGGAGGCCCGGAAGGCACTACGGGACGGCGCCCGTGAAGTCGACATGGTGATCAACATCGGTGCCCTCAAATCAGGACAGAACGACGTGGTGCTCAACGACATCGCCCGGGTGGTTGACGCCGCGCATGAAGTGGGAGCGGTGTGCAAAGTGATTCTCGAGACTGCCCTCCTCACCGACGAGGAGAAGGTGATCGCGTCGGCGCTGGCCAAGAGGGCGAAAGCCGATTTCGTCAAGACCTCCACGGGCTTCGGTCCTGGGGGCGCCACTGTCTATGACGTGGCGCTTATGCGAGAGACTGTGGGGCCTGATATGGGAGTCAAAGCATCGGGTGGTGTCCGGACCGCCGATGACGCCGAAGACTTGATTGCTGCGGGTGCTACGAGAATCGGCGCTTCCGCGGGTGTGCAAATAGTTGGTGGATCGGACGGAGGAGACGATGTCGACAGGTATTGAACTCAGGTCGTATGCGTTCCTGGACAGTCTGCAACCGCAGTACGCGGCCTTCTTGGGAACCGTCGCGCAAGGGTTTCTCCCGTTAGCGGGGGATGCTTCGCTGTGGGTAGAGGTTGCTCCAGGCATTGAAATCAACCGACTAACCGACATAGCTCTCAAATCAACGTCGGTGACGCCCGGGTTGCAGATAATCGAGCGTTACTACGGCGTTCTCGAGGTTCACTCCGAGGATCAGGCCGAGACACGCGCTGCGGGCGCGGCGATTCTCGATGTCATCGAACATACTGAGGATGATCGGATCAAGCCGAGGATCATCAGCTCGCAGATCATCAGGAGAATCACCGATCATCATGCTCAGCTCATCAACCGCACCCGGCACGGTGAGATGATCATCCCCGGACAAACTCTCTACGTCCTCGAATGTGAGCCGGCCGCCTACGCCTCTCTCGCTGCCAATGAGGCAGAAAAGGCTGCTGAGATCAACGTGCTCGAGGTGCGCAGCTTCGGTTCGATGGGACGGTTGTATCTTGGTGGCGAAGAGCAGGACATCGATGTTGGGTGGCAGGCCGCAGTGTCTGCCCTGGAAGGTCTAACCGGTCGAGACGCTGGTTAGTTTTTGTGAGGAGTCAAATGACGGACGAAGGAAAGGAGGAGCTTCATGGCTGAAGCTCTGGGAATGATCGAAGCGCGCAGCTTTCCGGCGATGGTGGAGGCAGCCGACGCCATGGTCAAGGCCGCGAAGGTCGAGCTGGTGAGTATGGAAAAGACAGGTGGCGGTTACGTCACGGCTGTGGTTCGCGGTGATGTCGCCGCTGTCAAAGCCGCGGTGGATGCCGGTGTTCGCGGCGCCGAGAAGGTCGGCGAAATCACAGGCACTCATGTCATCGCGCGGCCCCATGTCAACGTGGATCTCGCGTTGCCTCTTGGTCGCCAGAACCAGACTGAAGACGACCTCGGCTGATCCAGCAGACAGGAGAGACCCATGCAATTAGGCAGGGTCGCCGGAACCCTGGTTTCGAGCAACAAGGAACCCCTCTTGGAGGGCATGACGTTTCTTGTGGTGAAACAGATCGACGAATCGAATCAGGAAACCGGCTCATACGTCGTCGCCGTTAATGCGGTCGGCGCTGGAGAGGGTGAAATTGTCCTTTATGCGTCTGGCAGTTCGGCACGTCAGACCCAGTTGACGAAGGACCGTCCATGCGATGCCGTGGTCATGGCGATCGTCGACACATGGGATATTGCAGGTGAGGTCAGGTATCACAAAGGGGAGGAGGAACGCTCTGGATAGCTCGTCTCCCAGCGAGATCGAGATTCGATCGATCATCGACAGGGTCAAGGGTCGTATCGCAGCTGCCGAGTTCGCCGAACACACCGGCTCGGCGCTTCGCGCCGGCGATGAGTTGGCCGTTTCCGATGTTGAGCTGGTCGACGGTATCCACGCCACCATCGATGAGGCCGTCGGCGGTGCTGTCACAGCCTTCGCCATCTACCGAGAAATGGGTTTGGAGAAACGCAAGACGATCGTGGAGGCCGTGAGGTCGGCCATGCTTCGCGAGGGCGAGCACCTGGCATATATGGCAGCCGAAGAGACAGGAATCGGGCGGGCCGAGGACAAAGTGGTGAAGAACCGGCTCGTCACCACAAAAACGCCAGGTCCTGAGGACCTCGAGCCCCACGTGGTTACTGGTGATGCCGGAATGATGATCACCGAATATGCCCCATATGGCGTAATTGGTTCGATCACCCCAACGACCAACCCGACGTCGACCATCATCAACAACGCGATCTCGATGATCTCCGCTGGTAACGCGGTCGTTTTCAATGTCCATCCAAATGCCAGCCAGGTTTCGGTCGAGAACGTCAAGTTGCTCAATCGGGCGATAGTCGGTGCCGGCGGGCCAAGCGACCTGATCACGGCAACTCCTCATCCAACATTGGAGTCGGCGCGTGACTTGATGCATCATCCCGACATTCGCGTGCTCCTCGTCACGGGTGGGCCCGGTGTGGTGAAAGAAGCTCTCAAAACCAACAAGAAGGTGATAGCGGCGGGTCCGGGCAATCCACCGTCGGTCGTCGATCAGACCGCCGACGTCAGCGCGGCCGGACGAGACATCGTTCGAGGCGCCTCGTTCGACAACAACGTGATTTGCACCGATGAGAAAACGACAATCGTGATCGACTCAGTGGCTGACGCCTTGGCGCAGTCGATGACGGCCAATGGGGCGTATCGACTCAAAGAGCACGAACTGAAGCGTCTCGAGCGGGTGATCTTCAAAGAAATGGGCCCGCCAAACAAGCCGGGGGTGATCAACCCAGAGTTCATCGGCAAGAACGCCGGTCGGATACTCTCGGAGATCGGTATCAACGTCGGCGACGATGTGCGTCTTGCCATCGCAGAGGTCCCCCAAGCCCATAGCCTCGTTTGGACCGAGCAGATGATGCCGGTCATGCCAGTCGTGCGTGTCCAGAGCATCGATGAGGCGATCGAACTGGCGGTGAGATCCGAGCATGGATTTCGGCACACCGCTTCGATTCACAGCACCAACGTGGACACCATCACCAGGATGGCTCGGGCGATGAACTGTTCGATCTTTGTTGCCAACGGGCCCAATTTCAGCGGCCTGGGCGAGGGTGGTGAGGGATTTACATCTTTTTCGATCGCCAGCCCCACAGGGGAGGGCCTCACCCGGCCCCGCCACTTTGCACGCGCCCGCAGAGTCAGTGTTGTGGGAGCGCTTCGCATTGTCTGACCCAGCGATTGCAATACTCGAGTTCGACTCGATCAGTGCCGGGATCGTGGCGGGTGACGCCATGATAAAAAACTCGCCCGTTGGTTCGATATACGCGGGGACCGTGCATCCGGGCAAGTACCTGGTGCTGGTGAGTGGCGACACCGCCAGTGTCGCATTGGCACTCGATACCGGGTTGGAAATCGGAGCCGACCACCTTTCTGACACCGTCTTTCTCCCCGACATTCATCCCGACGTGACCAAAGCCATGGTCGGCGCAGAATCGGCAGCGTTATTGCGTGATGAGGCCTTGGGCATCGTCGAGACTTTGAGTGTTTCTTCTGCCATCGATGCCGCCGACGCGGGTGTGAAGGCCGCTGATGTCAACGTTTCCGCGGTTCAGCTTGCAGATGGATTGGGCGGTAAAGGCTACGTGCTCTTCTCCGGTCCGATTTCAGAGGTGGAGGCGTCGGTGGAGGCCGCCGTGTCCCGTACGGAACCGCATGGCTCGCTGGTGAGGTCGGACATCATCGCCCAGCTACACGAAGAAATGGCCGAAAACCTCGTTTCCCATCTTCAATTCATGAAACGTGTCGAAGGGTCGCCTTGATGCAACTGGCTCGAGTATTGGGGAGGGTGGTGGCCACCGAAAAGGCCGAAGGTCTGGACGGCGTCAGCCTTCTCATGATTCAGCCTCTCACCAAGCAGCAACGCCCGGCGGGTGGGACTGTCGTCGCGGCCGATGCGGTAGGTATGGCCGGTCACGGTGAGTTGGTCTATTTCGTCAGTTCTCGGGAGGCCGCCGAGTCTCTTCCCGAGAGGTTTGTGCCGGTCGACCACGCTGTTGTTGGGATAGTCGACCAGGTCCACCTGGAAGAAGAAGAATGAAGGTCGGCAAGGTCGTCGGCACTGTGGTGTCCACGATCAATATCCCCGTCCTCGACGGTCTACGACTGCTCGTGTGTGACACCGCAGATGCCGCCGGGAAACCGGACGGGTACACGATCGCCGTCGATGCGGTCGACGCCGGGACGGGGGACACCGTGCTGATCCTGGATGAGGGGACTTCGGCCCGACAGATCTTCGGCGAAGAATGGGGAGCGATTCGTGCTGTTGTTGTCGGCATCGTCGACGAGATTGTCATCGACGGCTCGTCGCAATACGTCGGTTAGCGATCCCGTCGGGTTGTCTACCTTCTACTATTCCTCTTTCGCAGGGGTATCCCAATCCTGGACGTCTTTGCCTTTTTCACGGGCGAGGATGTCGAGAGCTGCGACTGCCCCGGCACCTGCTGAGATGATCGCCTGACTCCGACTGGGTCGGGCCGATCGACCAACCACGTAAACCCGATCGACTGATGATCGGTTGTCTCTATCCACCATGATCGCGCCCTCATCGTCGGTATCGGCGCCGAGGCTCAGAGCCAGCTTCGCGTTTTTGCCCTCGGTGAGAATCAGATAGTCGCCGCTGATGTCGCCAGACTCGCTATGTGCTTTGAAAACCCCGTTGATCTCGACTGAATTCACTTCTTCCGAGATCAGCTTTGCGCCGGCGGATGCAACCTGGCGTTTGGCAACGGTTTGAAAGTCGGTGCCGGCCATTTCGGGGATTCCCAGATAGTTGTAAAGATAGGCATAGTTCATTGCTGTCTTGTCGGTGCCGAACACCGAGACTTGGTGTCCGTTCTTGGCCAGGAACAATGCGGCCGATAGTCCTCCCGGACCGTCTCCGACGATGATCACACTTGTCATTCGATCTCCTCTGGTTGAGACCGATATAACTTGACGAACCGAGGAAATATGCCCGGAACAAGCTTAGCGGGCGATGGGCTGCCAGTTGGCAAGATCATGATGGTGGGCGACGCTTACGTGGCCACATCGCTCACAGACAATGCGCACGATCCCCGCCGAAACGGTGCTCACCGTCTTCTCGCGGTGGCAGTGGGTTTGACGGCGCTGGCTGCGGTTTCTTCTCATGTTGCATGACCTCCCCTGGGAGGCTTTCTCTTGTGCAAGGTGGTATCGGCATTCGTTGGGCACTAATTGGGAGTCAACTCGCGGATGTCTGACATGACTAGTCATCGACCGGACCGATCTACTCACGATTGATCATGCCTGCCACGGTCCACGTGGCACCGACCCAGCCGATCCCGACAAGAGCGAATCCCTCCATCCCGTAGTCGATGCAGATCGGGTTGCCGGCTACTCGACATTGACTCTCGAGTCTCTCCGATCCCGCAAAGAAAGCCGCCATGAACAGACTGACGAGCCAGGATGGGGTTGTGGATGAGCGAGCACTGCCAATCGAGGGTCGCCTCGACCTGAGAAAAACCCTCCGACCCCTTCACGGGCAGTTCGCCGATGATGGGTGGTGGCTATCGGCCCGAACCCCAGACGGGCCGGGCTCGATTCGCATTCGAAGAACCCGCGCCGATGTGATCGGTGAAGCCTGGGGCGATGGCGCCCCGTGGCTGCTCAACCGGCTCGGTGGCCTTTCCGGGCTCGACGATGATCCGACGACCTTTGGTACTGACCATGAACTGATTGCCGAACTCCATCGTCGAAATATGGGTCTTCGCTTCGGACGGACGGATCTGGTCTTTGACTCCCTGGTTGTCGCGATCTGCAGACAGAAGGTCACCAACCAAGAAGCCGCACGGGCGATTCGCGGCCTGTATCGGACCTTTTCTGATCCGGCCCCTGGGCCCAACCCCAAACTCAGACTCCCACCCGATCCGCAGCGCATGGCTGATGCGCCATATTGGGCATACCACGAACTTCATTTGGAGAAGCGGCGGGCCGACGTCGTGCGGGCGGTGGCAAGGTCGGCCGAGAGAATCGAAAGCTTGCGTCGGGAGACACCGGCCAAAGCAGCGAGCGCTCTCCTTGAATCGCCAGGGCTCGGAGCTTGGTCTGTTGCTGAGACTCTGGTGAGTTCGCACGGTGACACCGACCAAGTATCGGTGGGTGACTTCCATCTCAAGCACATCGTCGTGCACCACATGACCGGCAGGGACCGTGGAACCGACGAGGAGATGTTGGAGCTCCTCGAGCCATTCCGCCCGAATCGGGGACGGGTTGCTCGATTGCTTCACATGCTGGGTCATGAGCCCAACTTCGGCCCGCGAATGACACCGCGAGACATCACTCGGATGTAGCGGGCTCCCGGGCTATCTCTCCAGCCAAACCACGATGAGATCCCCCACCCATTCCGGCTGACGCACATTCATGTGTCTGGCCCCTTCGACACGTTCGATGACACTCTCTGACCCCGAGTTCACCAGTGCCTGATGGAATTCGGACGCAAAGCTGTCGTCGACGATTCCGTCCCGATCCCCGTACATGATCAGTGAGACGAGATCAGTGTTCTCATCGGTGAGTTGCTGAGGATTACCGGCTAGCCACTCGTCGGGAGCCGCGTTGGGGCCAGCGCCGAAGAAGGGGAGCATCAGCAGACCCAATCGGGCTACGTCGTAGGGACCGGCCAACCCGACAAATCTGTCGGGAACGCCGGAACCGGGCACCGGACACTCCTGGGCGTATTGATCGCCGGTGAGGGCTGTCACAGCCGAGATATGGGCCCCCGCGGAATGGCCGATCACCGCCACGGTGCCGTCAGAGTCGGGAAGGGCACGAGCATGATTCACGGCGCAAGCCACGTCTTCGACCGCATCGGGAAATCCAGGAGATTCGTTGGAGAGCGTGTACCTGATGTTGACGGTGAGAAAACCCGCATCAGTCAGATGGTTGGCCAGGCCACGCATGAGGCCGGTGTCTCCCGTCACCCATCCACCGCCATGGACCAGCACCACGGCGGGAAATGGGCCAACTCCATTGGGAATTTTGATTTCGGCGTCGAGGGGGGGGAGCTCAACCAACGTTGTGGTGGTGGTTGGCGGGAGTGTGGTGCTGGTTGTCGTTGAAGCAAGCGTTGTCGTGGTGCTGGTTGTCGTTGCAGCAAGCGTTGTCGTGGGTGGGAGCGTTGTGGAAATCGTTGAGGACATGGTTGTCAGGTCTGCGTTGCCGGCAGCGCAGGCCGAGAGCACCAGCGCTGCAACCGCTAGGAGAGAAGCGAAGCTGCTGTGGCGTCTACGTGCCATTCAACCTCTCCATCACCTTCTCCGACTCGACCAGCCGGTGTGTTTCCCGCGAAAGAGTCGCGCAAGGCCTCGGCCTTGTCACTGCCAACGACCAGGAACATGATGTGGTTCGTTGCCCAGAGCAGTGGGTAGGTGGCCGTGATCCGTGTCTCATCGTGCTGAGGCACTTCGTTGGCGACGATCCATCGGTCACTCTCACCCAAAGCTGCTGTTCCTGGAAAAAGTGAAGCGGTGTGTCCGTCGGGTCCCATGCCGAGAAGTATCAGGTCCGGTTGTCGGCCGGCGTGTATCGATCGGATCTTCGCTTCATAAGAAAGAGCAGACCCCCGCGGATCGTGTTGGTTCCAGATCGGCCTGTGAAATGTCGCCGACACGTGATCCAGGAGCGCTTCGGCTACCTGGTGACCGTTGGAACGGTCGTCATCGTGAGCGACCCAACGTTCGTCGGACAACCAGGCGTCCACCTTCGACCAGTCAACTGGCTGTTGGCGAAGTGTCCGAAATGTGGCGACAGGAGTCGACCCTCCGGCTAGTCCAAGGCTAAATCGGTCCAACTGGGTTGCTTTCACAAAGTTGGCGATCCTCTCGGCAGCGACGGCGGCCACTACCGAGGCATTTTCGTGAATCACCAATTCCATCACGCGAACGGTAACGCCAACTCCTACATTTGAGGCATGCCCAAAACTGTGACCATCGATTGGGATGGCGGCCAAGTAACAGGACGTGTCAGCGGACATGGGTCGGATGGGATCCTCCTAGCTCACGGGGCCGGGACCAATCAGGACCATCCGCTGATGGTGATGCTTCGCGACGGGCTTGCAGAGGCCGGCCATATCGTGATGAGCTTCAACTACCCCTACACCGAGCGTGGCTCGAAGGCACCCGATCGACCCGAGAAGCTGCTCGCCTGTCATCGGGCCGCGGCCGACTTTCTCCGACCAACCGTCGATCATCTATATCTGGCGGGACGGTCGATGGGTGGCCGCGTTGGCACATATGTTGTCGCCGAAGGGGGAGATGTTGCTGGTCTCATCCTCTACGCCTATCCGCTACATCCGGCCGGCAAGCCAGAGAAGCTTCGTGTCAGGCAATTCTCCGAGATCGGCATTCCGATGCTCTTCTTTCAGGGAACAAGGGATGCCCTTTCGCGTATGGAGTTGTTCGAGACGCATATCTCGTCGTTACCCAACACAACCGTCGAGATCCTCGAAGGCGCCACCCATGGCGGCAAAGGCGGTGGTTGGACTGCGGAGACAATGGTCGAACGTCTCGTGGCGGACACAACTGTCTGGATTGGGGCGATCTCGTCTGGCAGAAGCATCCAGAAGGGGCCATAATTGGGGTCCACCCTCTGCGTTTCTCAAGGAGTCCTTTGATGTCTGAAGTAAACCTGCTGGTCAAGGCAGGTAGAACACCCGGCTCCCGTGAGTCAAGGCGTATCCGCCGGCAGGGCCAAGTTCCCGCCGTTGTCTATGGCGAGGGTGTACCTGTGGCAGTCCCTGTTGCCGTCGACGCCCGTGAGCTCCACACCGCCCTGCACACTGAGGCCGGGTCAAACGCAATCATCAGTCTCGAGATCGAAGGTGGTGACACGCTGACCACCATGGCTCGTGTCATCGAGCGTCATCCATTTCGAAGCGAGTACCGACATATCGACTTCGTCACCGTCGACCTGACCCAGACCGTCACCGCCGAGGTCACGATCCAGTTTGAGGGCACTCCTGTGGGTGTACGCGAGGGTGGCGTCTTTAGCCCTCGACGCACAACTGTCGCGCTCGAGGCTCTGCCCACCGAAATCCCCTCCTTCATCGAACTCGATGTTTCTGATGTTGAACTCAACGGTTCGCTTCGAATCGAGGACCTTCCCGAACTAGAAGGGATTGTCTACACCGAAGATCCCGAGGCCGTGATCATGTCCGTCACCGTTCCCGCAGCCGAGATCGTCGAAGAAGAACCCGAGCTCACTGAAGAGGAGCTGGCTGAGTTGGAGGAGCTTGGAGAGGGTGAAGCTGAGGAAGGCGCGGAAGGCGAAGAAGAAGAGGGCGAAGACAGCGAGTAGTCCGGTGCGTGTCGTCGTCGGACTCCGCAACTCGGGTTCCGACTACACCGGTACCAGGCACAACATCGGCCTGGAAGTGGTCGATCGCGTCCTCAGTCACTCTGGAGAGTTGCTGCGAAAGGCCCCGGCTCGTATCAGGGCCATGGTCTCTCAAACTGGTATTGGGGACGACAGAACGCTCTTTCTGGTCCCAAACACTTTCATGAACGAATCCGGTGGCGCGGTGAGTGCGGCCCTTGCTTATTACAAGATCGAGCCTGGAGAGGTTCTCGTTATTCACGACGACATTGACCTCTCGTTCGGCCGGCTACGTGTGCAGGTGGCCGGCGGAAGCGGTGGTCACAACGGGATACGGTCGGTAGAGAAGTCAGTGGGGACCAAAGAGTTTTCTCGGCTCAAGGTTGGTGTCGGGCGCCCCCCTGGATCGATGGACCCCGCCGACTATGTGCTGAGGGCGTTCACCAAAGTTGAGCGTCCCGAGATCGAGGTGGTTGTTGAAGACGCAGCCGACATCGTCGACCTTTGGTTGACTGATCGTGCGAAAGCTCAAGAAGTCGCAGCACTGAGGGGGCGCGATGGCTGAGTACGTTGGCGCGTTGGATCAGGGGACGACATCGACTCGCTTCATGGTCTTCGATCATGACGGCTCCGTCGTCTCGATCTCTCAAGAAGAGCACAACCAGATATTTCCCCGACCCGGATGGGTGGAGCACGATCCGGTGGAGATTTGGGCCAAAACGCAGTCTGTGATCGAAGGAGCGCTTGCAACAGCCGGGATCAAGCCATCCGATCTGGTCGCCGTAGGAATCACCAACCAGCGTGAGACGACGGTTGTCTGGGACCGAGAAACCGGTGAGCCGATTGCAAACGCCATCGTGTGGCAAGACACCCGGACTGCTGAACTCTGCGCCGAGCTGGGTGGGGATGAGGGTCCAGACCGGTTTCGGGCTAGGACGGGCCTCCCCCTGGCCACCTACTTCGCCGGCCCCAAAGCAAGGTGGCTATTGGACCATTACGACCTCCACACGCCAGCTGCTCGCGGAGATCTCGCGATCGGAACAATGGACTCCTGGTCAGCTTGGAACCTGACAGAAGGATCTCACCACGTCACCGATGTCACCAACGCCTCTCGGACACTGCTGATGGATCTGGTCACGACGTCGTGGGATTCAGATCTCGCTATCGAAATGGGCATACCCACCCATGCACTCCCCGAGATTGTTCCCTCGGTCGGTCACATTGCCGTGTGTTCGGGCGTGTTGGAGGGTGTCCCACTCACTGCGATTCTCGGCGATCAGCAGGCTGCCCTTTTCGGCCAGGCCTGTTTTGACCCAGGGGACGCCAAGAACACTTACGGTACCGGCAACTTCATGTTGATGAACACCGGCACCGTCCCGGTCCCTTCTGAAGCGGGCTTGTTGACGACGGTTGCCTACAAGATTGGAAAGGAGGCCACCGTCTACGCATTGGAGGGGTCGGTCGCTGTTTCCGGGTCGTTGGTGCAGTGGCTTCGCGACAATCTTGGGTTGATCGATGACGCCGAGCAGGTCGAAGAGCTTGCGCTGTCGGTGGGAGACAACGGTGATGTTTACTTTGTTCCTGCCTTTTCCGGGCTTTTCGCACCACATTGGAGACCGGACGCACGGGGAGTAATCACCGGATTGACCGGATTCGTCAACAAGGGCCACATTGCGAGGGCGGTTTTGGAGTCGACAGCGTTCCAGTCCAAAGATGTTCTCGACGCGATGACTCTCGACTCCGGCGTTGCCCTGGCCGAGTTGAGGGTCGACGGCGGCATGACCGGAAATGAGTTGCTGATGCAGTTTCAGGCCGATCTCTTGGATGTCGATGTGGTGCGGCCGGTCGTTGCCGAAACCACGGCTCTTGGCGCCGCGTACGCCGCCGGTCTCGCAGCCGACTTCTGGGGGAGCGTTGGGGAAATCAGGTCGATGTGGTCTGAATCCAAGCGGTGGGAGCCGTCGATGGATGGCGCCGAGCGGGAACGATTGTCCTCACGTTGGCGGAAGGCGATCGACCGCAGTCTCGGCTGGGTGGAGTAACCCAAGAGTCCTCGGCGGGTGCTTATGATCCGCAGGCATTAGTCGAGGAGGCGACATCTCGGTCCCGCATGCGCTCGCGCTGTTTCGAATCGTCATGGTATTGCCGATCATGGCGTTCACCCGCGCCGATCAGATCGAGAATCACCTCGCCATTGCCGCTGGGTTGTTTGCCCTTGCCGCGTTCACGGACTTTCTCGACGGCTTCATAGCTCGCAGGACGACGGGTGGCACCGTTCTCGGGGCGTTCCTCGATACCACTGCGGACAAGATCCTGGTTACAGGCTCGCTCCTGGCCCTGGTATCTGTGGATCGGGTGTCGATCTGGCCTGCCGCGATCATCATCTTTCGGGAATTCACGGTTATGGCACTGAGAGGTGTTGTGGCGCAGCGTGGTGGGCTGATCCGACCGTCGACCTGGGGCAAAATCAAGGCAGCAACCCAGTTTGCGGCCATCTTCCTCGCCTTTGTCCGTCTCTCCGAGCCGTGGGGCCCTTGGTATCTCGACCAGTGGGCGATGCTGGTAGCAGTGGTGGCCACGGTCGGGTCGATGTGGGGCTATCTCACCGCGTTTTGGGAGGTCGTTTCGACCGAACCAAGCGAGGTCAGTACGTGACCGAAGGTCGCGCCGTGTCCGAAGGTCGCGCCGTGTCCGAAGGTCGCGCCGTGTCCGAAGGTCGCGCCGTGTCCGAAGGTCGCGCCGTGTCCGAAGGTCGCGCCGTGTCCGTCGCCGTCACCGGCGGCAGCGGGATTGTTGGGGCGGCGGTGATCCGACACCTCGTCAACGCAGGACACGAAGTCAGGGCGCTTGCTCGATCTACCACGTCCGGCTCTGCGGTTGCTGCCCTCGGGGCGATTCCGGTCCCCGGTGACATCCTTGACCCTGAAAGTCTTTCCGACTTGGTGGGAGGGTGCTCTCGAGTCTTCCATGTCGCCGGCATCAACGAGTTGTGCACTCGTTCACCAAAACGGATGTGGGATGTGAACGTCGAAGGGACTCGGCTTGTCGTCAACGCGTGTCGCCGCTCGGGTGTGCAGCGAATGGTGCTCACGTCATCCGCGGTGACCGTAGGCGACCACGACCCATATCTGTCCGAATACGAGCGCACCAAAACCGAGGCTGAGAAACTGGCGTTCGCCGAGGCCCGCGGTCTCGAAGTGGTGGCAGTCAACCCATCTTCTGTCCAGGGCCCGGGCCGGGCAACGGGAAGCGCCGCCCTGATTCTGAATGCGGCCCGCGGCAAGCTGCGCTACCTCGTCGACACCACCATCTCACTGGTGGACATCAATGATTGCGCCCGTGGCCATCTTCTCGCCGCAGAGCGCGGTGAGCCAGGTCAACGCTACGTTCTCAGCGGGGCCACACTCACCATGTCCGAGGCTGTCGAGCTTCTCAATGAAATCGGAGGTGGCTCTCTGAACCCCCGATACCTATCGGTTTGGCTGTTGAGCGTGTTTGGCCTGATCGGCGAGTTGGCTGCGAAAGTGCTGCGATTCACCCCTCCGGTATGCCGCGAGACGGCGAGAGTCATGTCACAGAGCCACAAATATGATGGATCAAGAGCAGTCCAAGCCCTGGGTCTCGAGTACACCCCCATCAGACGAACCTTGGAGGAGACCGTCGAATGGTTCCGATTGGAAGGTCTGCTCACCACCTGAGTAGCGTCCGATCTCCTGTTCGGGAGAGGATGCCGGGAATGGCACCGAAGACCTAGCCCGGTATGATCGCCGGTCTTCGTGACCGCACCTCTCGCACCACTTCTCGTCGGTTGGCGTTCTGCGCCGCTGCCCGATTTCGAGTCGGTCTGGGCGGTGGCGCCTGGAGGCCGGGCTTTTGCGATCGCCGGTGTGTTCGACAGTCTCGGGGAGACGATGTTGGTCGTGATTCCCGGCGAAGGGGACGCCGAGGAACTCGTCGACGACCTCAGGCTTTTTACGGACAACGTGGTATTCGCCCCGGCATGGGAGACCCTGCCATTCGAGCATGTATCCCCAAACACGGCCACGATGGCGTTGAGATCCGAGGCACGTCATCTTCTGACGGCCGATGACCCCGTGATTGTGGTGGCCAGTGTCAGGGGAGCAGTGCAGCGGCTGGGTCCATCCCCGGTCGACCCGCTGACGATGGTGCCCGGGGACGAGGTGGATCTGGACGAATTGGCGCGGAAACTTGCTGTCCTGGGCTATCACCGCACCGACCGGGTGGAGGCCAGAGGCGAGTTCGCCATCCGCGGTGGAATAGTTGACATCTTCCCGGCCCAAAGCGATCAACCGGTGCGTCTCGATTTTTGGGGTGATCAGCTTGACGAGATCCGTGGCTTTTCGGTGGCGACCCAACGTTCTATGGAACCGGTGTCTCGACTGGTTGCCTATGCCGCCCGGGAGGTTCGTCCCGATCAGGACATACGGTCCCGCGCAGCTCATTTGCTCGTCTCGGAGCCATGGGCTGCATCAACGTGGGATCGAATGGCGGAGGGTCAACTCTTTCCGGGCATCGAGTCGTGGCTGCCTTGGATAGCAGATGAGCGGTCCCTCATGGACGAGATACCCCCAACAGCCCATCTTCTTCTGGTCGATCCCACCCGGGCCTTTGACAGATGCCGTGACCTGATGACAGAGGAGGCAGAGTTGGCGGCTGCTCTCGCACCCACTTGGGGAGAGTCGGCACCCGAGGCCGGTGATCATCCCGCGTTGTTCCTCGACTTGGAGTCGGCGCTGGAGAATCGGCGGTATCTACGAATGCCCGCCACTCCCACGAGGCCGGCCGATGACGTTCTGAACATCACAAGCCTCGACGCCATTCCGGGTGATGCTGAGTCTGTGGCCAAGGGGCTCAACCGATTGCTGAAACGTGAGATCGCCACGGTGGTTGCCATGGACGGTGAGACGGCTGCCGATCGGGTCGCGTTGACGCTCGGTGAGCAGGGTCTCGCCCTTGATCGCCTGGACCGACTCACCAACCCACGTTCAGCAGTGGTGCCGATTGGAATCCACAAGGGTTTCATAGCCGCAGACCTCGGAGCGGCTGTGCTCGGCGAGCAGGAGATAGCCGGCAGGCGGAGAGCGCATCGCAAGGTCGGGCGCACCCGGTCCGATGCTCGTCAGCAGTATCAGGACCTAACCGAGGGTGACTACGTCGTGCACTATCAGCACGGGATCGGGCGATTCGAAGGCCTTGTGTCCCGAACCATGGTTGGGATCGAGCGTGACTATCTGATCATCGCCTATGCGGGTGAGGACAAACTCTATGTCCCCGTTGACCAGCTTGCCGCTGTCAAGCGATACACCGGTGGCGAGGCGCCACGCGTCTCGCGCATGGGGGGGAAAGACTGGTCTGAGCAGAAGGCGAAAGTTCGCAAAGAGGTCGCTGCCGTGGCTGCCCACGTAGTCGAGCTTCACAGACAGCGAGCCCTGGCGACCGGTCATGCTTATGACCCAGACACCCCCTGGCAGCGCGAGGTAGAAGCCGCTTTTCCGTTTGAGGAGACACTCGATCAGTTGAGGGCCATCGGTGAGGTCAAAGCCGACATGGAGAAAGATCAGCCGATGGACCGGCTTATTTTCGGTGACGTCGGTTTCGGTAAGACCGAAGTTGCGATTCGAGCAGCTTTCAAGGCCGTTCAAGACGGAAGGCAGGTGGCGATCCTGTGTCCTACGACTCTGCTCGCCCAGCAGCATCAACAGACATTCTCTGATCGGTTTGCGCCTTATCCGGTGAGAGTTGAGGTGTTGTCCAGGTTCCTCACCACCAAACAACAAAAGGCTGTGGTCGCCCAGCTGGCCACCGGTGAAATCGACGTTGTCATCGGCACCCACCGATTGTTATCGGAAGACATCCACTTCAAGAGCTTGGGTCTCCTGGTCATCGATGAGGAACAGAGATTCGGTGTAGGCGCCAAAGACGCGATCAAACGGCTGAGAGTGGGAGTGGACGTGCTCACTCTGACTGCGACACCGATTCCGCGGACTCTGGAATTGGCACTCACCGGGATTCGCGATGTCTCTCACATCCGCACTCCGCCGGAGGATCGGCACCCGATCCTCACCTATGTCGGGCATTCTGACGAGCAAGCAGTCTCGGCCGCCATACGGCGGGAGTTGCTTCGCGAAGGGCAAGTGTTCTACGTCCACAACCGGGTTCAGTCGATCGACCGTGCCGTGACGCGGCTAGAGCATCTGGTACCCCATGCCCGATATGTGGTCGCCCACGGCCAGATGTCGGAGGGTCAGCTCGAACAAGTGATGATCGATTTCTGGAACCACGAGTACGACGTCTTGGTGGCCACCACGATCATCGAATCGGGTCTCGACCTCCCCAAGGTAAACACACTGATAGTCGAGCGAGCTGATCTACTCGGTCTCGCCCAGCTCTATCAGCTGAGGGGTCGGGTGGGGCGATCCAGTCAGCGCGCCTACGCCTATCTGTTCCATCCTGCCGATCAGTCACTCACCGAGGAAGCCCACCGCCGACTCGAGGCAATTGGCGAAGCCACCGACCTTGGTTCGGGGTTCCAACTGGCGCTGCGTGATCTGGAGATTCGTGGCGCAGGCTCAATTCTCGGCGAGGTGCAGAGCGGCCACATCGCGGCCGTGGGCTTTGACCTCTACTCAGAACTGGTTGCCGAAGCAGTCTCCGAGATGCAGGGACGACCTGTCGAGGACACCGGGCCGCCTGAGATCAGGATCGATCTTCCGGTCGACGCCCATCTCCCGTCGAGCTACGTGACCGATCAAGAGCTGCGCCTCGAGGCTTACCGACGACTTGCTGGCACGTTGACCAACTACGGTGTCGATGACGTGGCCACCGAGTGGGCCGACCGATATGGCCCACTTCCAGCTGCCGCGGTGGCGTTGATCGACCTTGCGCGACTTCGGGTGGAGGCGATACGGGTAGGTCTCGTCGAGATCGTCAGGCTTCGAAACGAGATCCGGATGGGCCCGGTCGATCTGAAGCCGTCTCAGGAGGTGCGTTTGAAGCGGCTGCGACCGGAGTCGGTGCTTCAAGCCGGCGAAGGGATCGTGTTCATACCTTCGGCAGAGCCGCTTCTGGAGAATCTGGTCAGCTTCCTCAAGGAGATGTGGCCCTCCGAGGGGAACCGTTCTTCGTCTTAGTGACGTCCAATATCTAGCATTTGAACTTCTTGCCCTCTTAAAGGACCTCCTCTTGAAGAAACTTCTGTCACTCGCGGCCGCGGCCGCACTTGTTCTTGCCGCTTGCGGCAGCGGCTCTACCACCTCCGTCGCGACTGTCGATGGTGAAGACATCACGCTTTCCCAGGTCGAAGCTCTGTTCGTGAGCGAGGACTCGACCATCCCCAAAGAGCAATTCGCCCGGTTCCTGGCATTCCAAATTCAGTGGGACATCATCGAGAACGCTGCCGCCGAGCAGTACGGGATTGAAATCACCGACGGAGAGGTCGACGCCGAAGCCGATCGGATCTATGAGGCGCAGGCAAATGGGGAGTCTCGTGAAGAATTCACGTCGAGTCGAGGTTTCACCGAGCAGTTCTTGCGCAGCTTCGCACTGCAGAGTCTCCTGGATGCTGCCATCGGGGCCGAACTCAGTGCCGAGGCAGCCCCTCCCAGTCAGGAAACAATCGACGCCGAAATGGCCGTTGCAGTGGCGTCGCTGACAGATGTGTGCGTATCACATATTCTCGTGCCTACCGCCGAGGAGTCACAAGACGTGGTCGACCGTCTCGATGCCGGTGAGGACTTCGGTGAGATAGCCGCCGAGGTTTCGCAGGATCCGGGTAGTGGTGCCGAAGGCGGCGTACTTCCATGTGGCTCCGCCGGCCAATACGTCCCAGAATTCCGGGATGCAGCTGTGGTGGCCCCGGTGGGTGAGGTCTACTCCGAAGTTGTCGAGAGCCAGTTTGGGTTCCACGTCATGATGGTCACTGACCGCACCGAGCCCGATCCCGAAGAGCTGCCGACCGAGGCCAGTGTGATTGAGCGTTTGACAACAGCCGCAGCCGGCGACCTGGTCAATATCTGGTTCGGCGATCTGGTCGTGACCGCTGTCGTAGTGGTCGATGAGGACTACGGAACCTGGACCACGGATCCCATCGGAGTGACGCCACCCGCCGCATGATCACGATCATCGGTCTAGGCCCCGGCGATATCGACCGGGTTTCGGGGCCGGTGTTGTCTCTTCTCGAAGACTCGAATCGAACGGTGATCACTCGCACCGAGCATCATCCAGCAGCTGCTCAGCTCGCCAAGACTCGGGCGGTCGTCTTCTGTGATGATCTCTACGAGAGCTCGGAGACCTTCGAAGATGTCTACGACGCCATCTGTGCCCGGGTCCTCGCTGCCGCCAAAAAGGGTGAGGTTGTCTATGCGGTCCCGGGAAGCCCGTTGGTGGGCGAATTCGCTGTCCGTCGTTTGATCGACTCCGGGCAACCCGTCGAAGTGATGCCGGGGGAGTCTTTTGTTGACGCCATCCTCGCCGAGATGGCTTATGACCCGCTGGATCGGGGCCTACAGATCCTCAACGGCCATTCTCTTCCTGACCCTCTGGTGTTGGACAAGCCAACGATCATCGCCCAGGTCGACCGTGCTGAGATCCTGGCTGATGTGTGCGCTCAGATCGACCGCGTCACCCCTGACGAAACAGCCGTCATTGTCCTTGCGGCAATTGGCGCCTCCGACGCCACCATTGTTGAGACATTCCCTGAGAACGTCGACTCGTCTCTCGCCGGCTACAGGACCTCGTTATTCGTGGATACCGAGCCGGGTGGTGTTGTTGGGGCGATCCAGACCATGCGGCTGCTTCGCGAGGAGTGTCCGTGGGATCGAGAGCAGACCCACGCCACCCTGGTCAAGAATCTCGTCGAGGAGTCATACGAACTGATCGACGCCATCGAGGCGCTTGATGACGCTGGTGACGACTTGGTTGCATACGCCGCAGTCGAGGACGAGCTGGGGGATGTTTTATTGCAGGTGTTGTTCCACTCGGTGATCGCCCGTCAGACGGGCGTCTTCGACATCGACGATGTCGCCGAGGTGATGCGTCAGAAGTTGGTCCGCCGTCACCCGCATGTCTTTGGTGACGTCGATGCCAAAACACCGGAAGATGTCAAAGCGAATTGGGATCGAATCAAACAGGAGGAGCGGGGTTCGGTCGTACTCGAGTCGGCCCTGGACGGTGTTCCGTCGGGGATGCCAGCCCTTCATCGTGCCTCGGAAATCCAGAATCGTGCCGCCAAGGTCGGCTTCGACTGGGGTCAGGCCGCCGAGGTGCTCCCCAAGATTCAAGAGGAATTGGATGAGCTGACTGCGGCGATGAAGGGCGATGGCGATATCGAGGCCGAGCTGGGTGATGTGATGTTTTCGGTCGTCAACGTGGCGCGACATCTTGGGATCGACACCGAGTTGGCCCTGCGGTCGGCGACAGGCAGATTTGAACAGCGCTTCCGTCGTATGGAGGCTGAAGGACCGTTGGCTGGATTGGACTTGGACCAGCTCGATGAGCGGTGGGAGACAGCTAAGAGAGGAAGCTGACCTGGGTTGGACCGCTCGACACCGAATGTCTCGTCGTCGATCACTCTGGTCCGGGCAACATCTATCAACCCGGTTTGGAGAGTCCCAGACCTGGGGGAGACGCTCACGGGGACTCAACGCCAGAGCCACGGTCCGCTCGGCGCTTCTCCGGGTGAGATGAAGGGCTGCCGCCATTTCAAACCGACCCAAACTCGAGTTCCTCAGAAGTACGGACGACATCGGCGTTCGGGTGAGTGACCTGGTCACAACAGCATGTCTGTTGGATCGATCCACCTCCCTGGCAACCCAAATATTGTGGGGAAATCCACTGGAGGGACTAGCTTTCAGGTCCTGTGTCTCACCTGTCTTTTTTGATTCGGCGGATCCGGCTGCTCGTTCGAGGGGTTTTGGTCGATCGCGACCATCCTCCCTTCGCTCATCTGAGCTCGATTGAGGACCCTGAGGAATTTGTCTGGGCGATTCTTCCTCACGCGGCGCGTTCGTTCTCCGTCAGCATCCTTCTGTTGCCAGAGAAGTCTGCCCGGGTTGCCGCTGTCGGATACCTGTACGCTCGGATGCTTGACACCTATGAAGATCTTTCCTTGTCGTGGGCCGAGGCGCGAACCTCTCTAGCTGGGTTCGCGGACCGTTATGGAGCTGGCCGTCCCGGGGCGGCACCGCCTGCCCCCACGCCTGCGGATCCGGATGCTCGTGACCGGGTCCATCTGCTGCTGCTCGAGCGTTACCAAGTTGTGGACGAGGTGTTCTTGGAGTTGAGCATCGAAGACCAGCAGCGAGTCACTCGTCTCGTCCAGGACATGGCTTCGGCGATGAGCGATGCCTCCACGATTTTCGAACGCCAGGGCGGGGTGTTGGACAACCAACAACAGGTCCTTGACTATTGCCGAGGAGTGATCGGGCTCCCGGCGCTGTTCGCAATGGATCTGTTGGTCGACAATGGATCAGGCGAACACGCTTCGGACGCCCTCGAGGTGTCCGAGCTCATCCAGCTCGCCAATATCACCCGGGACGTGGAAAAGGATCTCCAGCGTGGTGTCGCTTACCATCCTGCGCTCAAGCCCCATCTTGGCTCTGATGGTGACGGTGAGGTCGCAGTGGTGGTCGCCAGTGCCAGACGCGATCTGATGAGTCTCGCCATAAAGCGTGTTAGATCATTTCGCCGTCTCCTCGAGGCAGTTGACCTTCCTCGTCTCAGTGCGGCACGTGTCGCAGCGGTTTTGATGATGTTGTTCACCGAACGCCACTACGGCGCATACTCGGAGATCGCAGAAGCTCCCAGACTCATTCGCCCTCGCCGGGTGACAATGATGATGCTGAAATCGCTGCCGGCGGCTTTCTCTCCTCGGTGGGCGGATCGAATACTGATTCGAGTGGAAGAGGATCTTCTGGCCGCGGCCTGAGTGCACAGGCTCAACATGACCGTGGTGGTAGTTTGGCGCCGCTAGCAGCCGTCAGAAAGTTCAATGAGCAGCTCTACTATCGAGCGGGTGCATGCCCGTCAGGTGCTCGACTCCCGGGGTAACCCGACTGTCGAGGCCGAAGTCTCTACTCAATCGGGATTTGGCCGCGCCATCGTGCCATCGGGCGCATCGACCGGGACCAATGAGGCCGTCGAACTTCGCGACGGCGGCGAGCGTTGGATGGGCAAGGGTGTCGAGAAAGCGGTGGCTCACGTCAACGAAACCATCGGACCGGCCCTACTTGGCCGCGACGCAACCCGGCAAGAGCAGATCGATTTGGCGATGGCAGATCTCGACGCCACACCCGACAAGGCAAATCTGGGTGCCAACTCCATCCTCGCCGTGTCGCTTGCTGTGGCCCGCGCTGCGGCGGCAAGTGTCGATCTGCCACTCTTTCGGTACTTGGGCGGACCCTCTGCCCGTGTCCTCCCGGTCCCCTGTCTCAATGTGCTCAACGGTGGTGCCCACGCAGCCAATTCGGTCGACATTCAAGAGTTCATGCTGGTGCCCGGCGGGCTCGGGTCGTTTACGGAATCCCTCAGGGCCGGCGTCGAGGTTTACCACGCCATGAAACGAGTGATGGCCGGACGTGGCCTAGCTACAAATGTTGGTGACGAGGGTGGCTTTGCACCCGATCTCGCAACCAGCGATGCCGCCCTCGATCTGCTTGTTGAGGGGATCGAAGAGGCTGGATATGAGGTGGGCACAGAGATAGCGCTTGCGCTCGATGTGGCAGCAACCGAATTCTACCGAGAGGGTCACTACGAGGTGGAAGGTCGAGATCTTGGTACCGGCGAGATGGTCGACTATCTGGCAGCTCTCGTCGAGAAGTATCCGCTGGTTTCGATCGAGGACGGTATGGCCGAAGACGATTGGGATGGTTGGAAGGAGTTGACCAAGAAGCTCGGCGGTCGGGTGCAACTTGTCGGCGACGATCTCTTCGTCACCAACGAAAGCATTCTCCGACGTGGTATCGCCGAGCGAGCCGCCAACGCCATTCTCATCAAAGTGAATCAGATCGGTTCCGTGTCTGAGACCCTCCACGCCATGGAAACTGCCGAACGAGCGGGGTTTGGCCGAATGATCAGTCACCGCAGCGGCGAGACCGAAGACACCTTCATTTCCCACCTGGCGGTGGCCACCAATGCCGGTCAGATCAAGAGCGGCGCTCCGGCGCGGGGTGAGCGCACCGCCAAGTACAACCAGCTGCTTCGGATAGAGGAAATGATGGGCAGCGAGGCGCGTTTCGCCGGCTGGGACACCTTTCGGAGATCACCGTGACGCTTCTGCGCCGCCCTGGTGCAGCCATCACCACGCTCCTGTTCCTCTTGATGGGCGCCGCCTTCCTGACTCAGGTTGTGCCGACTCGCCAGATCCTGGATTCGCAGCGTCAGGTGAACTCAGCTCGGTCTCAACTCGTCGAATTGGAAACGGACAACGCACGTCTTCAGGCAGATGTCGCCGCGTTGGGAACAGACGCGGAGATCGAGAAACTGGCCAGGGAGAAGCTTGGGTATGTTCGGCCGGGCGAGATCGCATATATCGTGCTCGATCCACCTGAGGGAGAGAGGGCTCCCGTTGCGCCTCCTGCATTGAGTGAGCTGCCTGAGCGCCAGACCTGGGTCGACCAAGTCTGGGATTTCCTCACCGGTGCTGACATAAAGTCGTGATGTGACCAAACCTGATGACCGTCAGGTCATCGAAGCTCAGATAGGCCGGCCTCTTCGGGCCGAATCCGATGTGGTTTCCCGGTGTCATCTCGGCCTGCCGGTGGTGATTCGAGTTCCCGCGATTCTCGATGACGGAACACCCTTCCCGACTCTCTACTGGCTGAGTTGTCCCCTGGCATCGACGCGAATCGGACGTCTCGAGGGGGCGGGCGGTGTGAAGCGAATGGAGGCCAAGGCCGAATCCGACAAAGACTTCGGCAAAGCTCTAGAAGCAGCGCATCGGTCCTATGAAAACGAGCGCGATGACCTGGTAGGTGATATTGCGGGGCCACGACCGTCAGGCGGTGTGGGTGGGACCCGGGTCGGGGTCAAGTGCCTTCATGCTCACTACGCACACACCAGGGCCGGTGGCGCAAACCCGGTGGGGGAACTCGTTGCCGACTGGGTCGAGCCGCTCAACTGCGAAGAGGTCTGTGTGATCAACGGTGACATGAATCCGAATTGGGTCAACCTTCCGTGAAGGTTGATCGACCGAAGGTCGGCGTTGTCGACATCGGTACCAACTCGATGCGTCTTCTCATCACCGATGGTGTCAACGAAGACGGACGTTGGGTGGAGGTCACGGGTCTCGGCTCCGGCGTCGACATCAGCGGTGTCCTGTCTGCCGAAGCGATATCGAGGACTATCGGAGTCTTTGAACGCTATGAGGCAATCATGAACGATTTGGGTGTCGAGCACCGAGTTGCCATCGCCACGTCGGCATCTCGTGATGCGACCAACAGCCAGGGGTTCTTGGATAGGGCAGAACGTGCTCTCGGTGTTAGGCCCCGCGTGATCAGCGGCGACGCGGAGGCTCGATATGCCTTTGCCGGTGCAACTCAGGGTCAGGAAACAGCAGGTGTTGTCGTCTCCGATATCGGCGGTGGCAGTACCGAATTCGTGACTGTGGACACGGCCAAATCCGTGGATATTGGCTCCGTACGTCTTACCGAGCGACGGCTGACAGACCGGCCGCCGGACCCGGAACAGATTTCCCTCGCCGTTGAAGATGTCGTCGCTCATTTCTCCGAGATCGATCACGGTGAGATCACAAATCACATAGGCGTTGCGGGTACCTGGACCAGCATCGCGGCGATTGCCCAGGACCTTCCAAGCTACGACCGGACTCGGGTCCACGGGTTCGTTCTCACCAATAAGCTTCTCAATCAGGTGGCAGAGAGGCTAAAACCGTTGACCATCAGAGATACGGCAGCCATTCCCAGTCTTGACCCGAAACGGGCTCCCGTGATTCTCGCGGGCACTGTTATTGCCTCGGTGATCGTGGAGACACTTGGTGTGGAGAAAACCACAATTTCGGAACAGGACTCTCTCGACGGTGCCGCGATGAAATTACTCGCTTTACTCTGAGAGCGACACCTTTTGGGGGACGACCCCAAGGCCCGCAATCACCCGCCCGGGTGGCGGAACGGTAGACGCGAGGGGCTTAAACCCCCTTGAGCCGATTAAGGCTCGTGTGGGTTCGAAACCCACCCCGGGCACCAGCAACATGGGAAATCAAGAAAAACCCCGACCATGTTGGCAGGCAGAGCAGTGGAGGAAGGTCGTGGGACCCGGGCCGGTGGGTGGGGGAGGGGAGAGGAACCGGACCCGGGCCCCACGAAGGCACAGGCGTTGATCTGCCTCTCCGAGCGACGCCTGGCTTTGTCAGGTCAACCCCGTGAGAGCCGAGTGTACTCCCACCGGTTCGACATCCAACTCGGCCCAGGTGCCCTCATTTGCCATCAGAAGTGTGTCTAGGGTCGCGGGTATGGAATTCATAGATGTTTCAATCGACGGCGCCGTTGCCCTCGTTCGTCTCAACCGTCCGCCAGTCAATGCGCTGAACGAGCAGCTTTCTTTGGAGCTGAAGGAGGCCTTTGTTCAATGCCAGGACCCGTCGATTCGCTCAGTGGTGGTCACCGGCAAACCTCACTTCGCGGCCGGCGCAGACATCAAGGACTTCAAGGAGACTCTCGACACTGGAGCAAAAGAGATCGGTGCTTCGAGTATTCGAGATGCCATCGCTGTGCTCGACGCGTTGGCCAAACCGACGATCGCCGCCGTGCAGGGTTACGCGTTGGGTGGTGGTTGTGAGCTGTCGCTTGGGTGTGACTTTCGATACGTTGCTGAGGACTCCAAGATCGGTCAGCCTGAGATCTTGCTCGGGATTATCCCTGGCGCCGGTGGGACCCAGCGTTTGCAGCGTGTCATTGGCTTCCAACGCACCAAGGAGTTGACCTATAGCGGGCGTCAGGTGGGTGCCGAGGAGGCTCTCGAAATCGGATATGCCGACAAAGTGTTGCCGACCGACGAAGTGCTCCAAATGGCACTTGCCGATGCCGCCGTCTGGGCAACCAAGGCAACGGCTGCGATCGCAGCAGCCAAGAAGGCGCTGGCGGACGGTCGTGGAGTCTCACTCGACGAAGCGATGCTCGTAGAACGGGAGGGATTTGAGGAGTCTTTCTCCACCGACGACGCCAAGGAAGGCGTGAACGCCTTCCTTGAGAAGCGGGAAGCCAACTTCAAGGGGAACTGAGGAGCGAATCCAGTTGCTGGAGGTTGCTTCGCCACGTCCACATCAGAAAGGGTCTGACCACCCAGGCTGCTACCGGCCCTCCCAGCCACCAGGGGAATCGGAGAGTCTCGGTCCAAGTCACCAGTGTTGACTTGTTGTCAGCCAACGTCGCCAGACGACCTCTCCCGGTGATGACGCCTTGGTGCTCGACCACTATGTGATGGCCAGTTTCCCAACCGACCACCTCGAGAATGTCGATCGTTCGGAAGGGGCCAATCTTGGTCTTGACCTTCATGAGGGTCCCGACGCCGCTCGTCTGGTCCGTCGTGAACTCGAGATCGACGGCGTCTTTCATCCAAGTCGGGTGGTCAGCCAGGTTGGAGATGGTCTTCCACACCCGCTCCGGGGGTTGGTTGATTTGTCGTGAAACCTTGATTTGAGCCAACATGGACTCCTCGATAGCCCCAGGCTATGCGACAATTGAGGTCTTCATATGATCTATCTCGATCACGCCGCGACCACCCCCATGCATCCCGAGGTCTGGGATGCGATGCAGCCGTTCGCTCTCGACGTTTTTGGCAACTCCTCCGGAGTACACGCGGTCTCCAGGCAAGCAAAGAACGCCCTCGAAGAGTCCCGCGAGCGGGTCGCTTCGCTGATAGGGGCACAACCGTTGGAGATCGTATTCACATCGGGTGGTACCGAGTCCGACAATCTCGCTCTCAAAGGGGTGGCCTGGAATACTTCATCCCGCAATGGTGTCGTCACGGTGACCACCGAGCACGAGGCGGTGCTCGAGACCGTGAGTCTTCTGAGGCGTTTTGATGATCCGACAGCAATGGTCGAAGTCGACGCCGATGGGTTCGTAGATTCGGACGACATATTGGAAGCAGTCACCGAGACCACAGGAGTGGTGTCAGTGATGTTGGTGAATAACGAGACCGGGCTGGTTCAGGATCTTCCGGCGATAGCCCGGGCCATCAAGCATCGGTTTCCCGAGGTCCTGGTCCACACCGACGCGGTACAGGCCTTTGTGTCGAAGGATCTCAATGTCTCCCAGCTGGGAGTCGACATGATGACAATCACGGGACACAAGTTCGGTGGGCCCAAAGGTGCGGGAATCCTTTTTGTTCGTGAAGGCACCGCCCTGGAGCCGGTGCTTCACGGTGGTGGTCAGGAACTGGGTCGGCGGTCCGGAACTCACGACGTGGCAAGTGTCGTAGGTTTGTCGACAGCAATGGAGCTCGCCGACCGGGATCGCAATCGTTTCAATGAAGAAGTTGGCCAAGCCCGCGATGAATTCGAGAAGATGGTCCTCGATGGGGTCGAAGCTGCCGTCGTCAACACCCCCTCTCACAATCGATCGACTCATCACTTCAATGTCAGATTCCCGGGCGTCAGAAACGAGTCGCTGTTGATGCGTCTCGATCAGGCCGGTGTTGCGGCTTCGGCCGGGTCGGCCTGTCAGTCGGGGGCTGCAACCGTTTCTCATGTTCTGGAAGGCATGGGACTCACTGCCGACGAGGCCCGTGAGAGTGTGCGTTTCAGCTTCGGTTGGACATCGACCCTCGGCGAGGCCAGGGATGCCGCGAGCATCGTTGGAGATCTCGTCGGGCAACTGCGATGAAGGCTCTGGTGGCGATGTCTGGCGGTGTTGACTCGTCTGTGGCCGCAGCCCTCATGAAAGACGCTGGCCACGATGTGATCGGGGTGACATTGAAACTCTGGGCGGGCCCCAACGGGGAGGCCCCGACCGCGGGGTGTTGCACGGTCTCCGATGCGGAGGATGCCCGCAGGGTCGCAGCTGAACTCGAGATCCCCTATTACGTCTTCGACTACACCGATGACTTCAAAGATGGTGTCGTCGACCGTTTCATCCACGACTACGCCTCCGGTCAGACGCCCAACCCGTGTATCGAGTGCAATCGGACGGTCAAATTCGATCGGCTCCTCAACCGGCTCGACGAGTTTGGATGCGAGATCCTGGTCACCGGTCATCATGCTCGGGTACAAGAGATCGACGGCGTCCCCGCCCTCATGCGAGGCACTGACGCAGCCAAGGATCAGTCTTATGTCCTTTCCATGCTGACCAGCGCTGAGCTGGGGCGCGTCAGGTTCCCGGTAGGTGAATTGACCAAGAAGCAAGTGCGTCGAATCGCAGCCTCGATGGGGATGCGCAGCGCCCACAAACCTGAGTCCATGGACATTTGTTTCGTCGGTCAGGGTGACTACCGGGGCTTCCTCAGGCAAAACGCCCCCGAAGTTTTCACGCCGGGGAGGATTGTCGACACTCACGGAGATGACCTCGGGGCCCACGATGGCATTGTCGGCTTCACCGTCGGTCAGCGTCGAGGTCTTGGTGTGGCTGTCGGTGAGCCCAGGTTTGTGGTCCGAATCGACTCTGACAGCTCAACGGTGGTCGTGGGCGATCGAGACGACCTTGAGGTGACCGGTGTCGAGCTTCGCCAGATCACCTGGGCCAACGGCCACAGAGGTGATGGGCTCGTGACGGCGCAGTTCAGGGCTCATGGTGAGCCGGTTGCGGCCGCTCTCGAGGGATCGTGTCTGACGTTTGTGGACGCGCAGCACGCCGTGTCTCCAGGCCAGACGGTGGCCTTCTACCACGACGATCGGGTGCTCGGCGGCGCATTGATCAGCCGCACGATTCTGTGACAAGTCGGCTGTAACGTCGATGTGATGCCGTCGGCTACCAAACGCATAGATGAGCTACGCAACCAGATCCGAGAGCACAACCACAGGTATTACATCCTTGACGATCCTGTGGTCTCGGACGCGCAGTTCGATGTGTTGCTCAAAGAGCTCAAGCAACTCGAGGCCGACAACCCGAAGCTGGTGACAGCGGACAGCCCGACCCAGCGTATTGGAGTACCGGTAGGGGACTTGTTTCAGCCCGTCAACCACCTTCGGCCACTCTTCTCCCTCGACAACGCCGAGTCCAGAGAGGACCTGGAGGCCTGGGAGCTGAGGTTGGAGAGACAGCTCGGAGAGGCGCCATCCGGCTACGTCTGTGAGTTGAAGATCGATGGTCTTGCTGTGGTCCTCACCTATCGCGGCGGTGTTCTTGTAACCGGTGCAACAAGAGGTGACGGCACCACCGGTGAGGACATCACCGCCAACCTGAAGACCATCAAATCGATTCCATTACGACTCCGTGGGGACGAGGTGCCCGCGGTTGTCGAGGTTCGCGGCGAGGTCTACATGCCCTATGAGGCTTTTGACGATCTCAACCGTCGCCAGGAGGAGGCGGACAAGCCGATCTTCGCCAACGCCCGCAACGCTGCCGCCGGGTCGGTCCGTCAGAAGGACACCGCCGCCACGGCCGCGCGGGGTTTGGACATCTGGATCTACCAACTCGGGTTGATGGATGGTGGACCCGCGTTCTCGAGTCACCACGACACCATGAACTATCTCCAGACCCTCGGATTCCGGACCAATCCTGCCAGCTCGGCCCTTGCCACGATTGATGACGTCTACGGGTATGTCGAGCGAGCCGAGAAAGACCGTCACGACATGGCGTATCAGACCGATGGCGTCGTCATCAAGACCGACTCCCTCGCCGAGCAGGATGAACTCGGTTTCACTGCCAAGGCGCCGCGATGGGCTATCGCCTACAAGTTCCCGCCTGAGGAGCAGGTGACGACTCTCAAAGACATCTGGATCAACATCGGTCGGACCGGAGCGGCGACACCATTTGCCATCCTTGACCCGGTGTTTGTGGGTGGGGCGACTGTGGGCATGGCCACGTTGCACAACCAGGACCAGGTTGCGCTCAAAGACGTGCGAATCGGTGACCAGGTCATTGTGCGTCGTGCCGGTGATGTGATCCCCGAAGTGGTCGGGCCTGTGGTTTCGGCGCGGACAGGCAAAGAGAAGAAGTGGAAAATGCCGAAGAACTGCCCCTTCTGCGGCAATCCGATCGTCCGCATCGAGGGTGAGGCTGTAGCGCGATGCACCGGCGGGTTCGAGTGCCCCTCACGAGTGCGAGAGTGGTTGTTCCATTTCTCCGGCCGTGGCGGGATGGACATTGAGCACATGGGATATCGGACAATCGACCTGCTGCTCGACAAGGGGTACATCTCAGACCCGGCCGACATCTTCACTTTTGATATTGATCAACTGCTCGACGAGGAGGGTTGGGGCGAGATATCTGTGAACAATTTGAAGAGCGCGGTGAAGGCCGCATCGGATCGCCCGGTAGCCCGACTGCTCACGGCTCTTGGGATTCGGCATGTGGGCGGGACTGTTGCGAGGACACTTGCCCGCCACTTCGGAGGGGTGCCTGCCTTAATGGCGGCCAGTGAGGAACAGATCTCCGATATCGAGGGCATCGGTCCGGTGATTGCCGCTGAAGTGCGGGCATGGTCGACGGATCCGGTCAATCGCGAATTGGTTGAGAAGCTGGGTGCCGCCGGAGTACGTCTTCTCGACGATGTTGAAGATGACGTCGTATCTGACCTTCTTGCAGGAGAGACATTCGTGGTCTCGGGGACGGTGCCCGGGTTCACCCGGGAGGAGGCTCAGGTGGCCATCGAGTCCCGGGGTGGCAGAGCGACCAGTTCGGTGTCGGGAAAGACCACGGCATTAGTGGTCGGAGAGTCGCCGGGAGCGTCGAAGTCGCGTAAGGCGGAAGAATTGGGTATCCCCATCATCGATGGTGACACTTTCAGGAGGATTCTTGCTGAAGGTGTTTCCGCCCTCTCTTGAGCGTGTGCACACGCTCAGACGGTCAACCCACCCGGAAAGACCATTGGTACGAGCCGGGGTTGGGGAGACCGGTATAGGTGTCCCATGTAATCGACACGGTGTGCTCGCCCGGGGTCCATTCCTGAATCGTGGGACTCGACGGTGATGGAGTCCACCGGTAGACGCCGGTTGCCTTCACAAAGGTGGCGTCGCTGATAGGCCAGCCATCAACGAGGATTGTGGCGGCGTAACCGACTTCGAGATCGATTTCGAGTGTGGTCTGGGGTGGGACCAGGTCACCTGGCTGCGGAGACACCGACTCGAGGCTCTCGGGGAGGTCGGCCGCCTCGCCGTCTGTGGAGAAGACCAGCCCGAGCGCAATCGCGGCCAGACCGACCAGACCAAGACCGATATAGATGAGGCGATATGGCATGTTCCTCGGGACCTACCTAGTTCCTGTGGAGAGCTTTGTTGAGCCCGCCCCAGGATCCTGATCTGGGTAGACCCTCGACCGTGCCAGTGACCGAATTGCGTCGAAAAAGCATGTTGCTGATCCCGGAGAGCTCACGGGCCTTGACCGTCCCACTGTCGGGCAGTGTGACCACGGTGCCTCCGGTGATGTATAGTCCTGCCTCGATGACGCACTCGTCCCCGAGGGAGATGCCGATACCCGAATTGGCTCCCAGCAGACATCGCTCACCGATCCTGATGGTTTCGGTGCCCCCGCCCGAAAGAGTTCCCATGATCGATGCGCTTCCCCCGATGTCGGTGCCGTCTCCCACAACCACGCCTGAGGAGATCCGTCCTTCCACCATCGACGTGCCCAACGTCCCCGCGTTGAAGTTGACGAACCCTTCGTGCATGACTGTTGTGCCCTCACCCAGGTAGGCACCTAGCCGAACCCGGTCGGCGTCGGCGATGCGAACCCCGCTTGGGATCACGTAGTCGGTCATCCGGGGGAACTTATCGATCGAGGTAACAGCAGAAGTTCGGCCCGCTGCGACGAGGCGGGCCTTGGTATCGGCAAATCCCTCGACCGCGCATGGTCCTTCGCTGGTCCACACCACATTGTTGAGAACACCGAAAATGCCTTCCACGTTGATGTCGTGGGGCTGATGAACACGGTGTGAGATCAGGTGGAGGCGCAAATAGGCGTCGGCTGGATCCTTTGGCGGCGTGTTGAGGTCGGGAATCCTGGTCTCGACGATGCGTCGAACGACACCCCTCCCGATGTCTTCACCCACAAGGTTCTCGAGATGGGCGGCGTCGACCGAATGCGGATTGGGATACCAGACATCGAGTGTCTCTTCGTCGGCGAGGGTCGCGATTCCTACAGCGTGTGCGCCAGCTTCGGTCACCAACCGCAGAGTAGCGGTTGGCTGTTACCTTCCCGAAGTGCCGAAATTGACCGAAACTCTTGCCTGGCTGGTTGATATTCCGTCCGAGACCGGAAATGAGGAGGGCATTCGTGACGGCATCGCCGATCGTCTCCAACAATTCCCCCAGACACAGGTAAACAACTCGCTTGTTGTCGGAACTCCCAAGAAAGGAAGCGTCCTTCTGGTCGGACACACCGACACCGTGCCGCTTCAGGGACACGTGGGGGCCCGTGTCGAGGCCGACCGGCTTTTCGGGCTGGGGGCCACCGACATGAAGTCTGGTCTCGCGGTGATGATCCATTTACTCGAAGATCTCGAAGACGAGGGCGTTGTTGGCATCTTCTATGCGGGTGAGGAGGGCCCGATGGACGGGAACGATCTTGGGCCGATCCTCGACGCACTACCAGTTCTCGAGCTGGCCGATGTGGGCATCGTGATGGAGCCGACCGACCAGGAGATGCATCTCGGGTGTCAGGGGTCGGTGAACGCGACTGTGTCTTTTCACGGCGAGGCATCGCATTCGGCTCGACCCTGGCTGGGCCGCAACGCCGTGACACGGGCGGGTGAGTTCCTCACACTCATGGATGCCTTGAAGCCCCAAGTCCACGAGATCGAAGGACTCGAGTTCAAGGAGGTGATTTCCGTCACCCGGGCTATCGGAGGAGTTGCCAACAACATCATCCCGTCACGATTCGATCTCAATGTGAACTACCGATTCTCACCCGACCGCAGTCTCGACGAGGCACTGGAGCACCTCCGCGAGGTCTGCTCCTCCGCCGACGACTTCGAGATTGTCGACTCGGCACCTGCCGCGTACCCCGAAGCATCCCACCCGCTATTTGTCGCATTGGCCGAGGCTTCGGGCAACCGGATTTCACACAAACAGGGTTGGACCGATGTGGCCCAATTGGCACAACGTGGAGTGCCCGGCGTCAACTTTGGCCCTGGAGAGACGGCCCTGGCCCATAAACCTGGAGAGTCGGTTGCCTTGGAGGATCTCGACTGGGCTTATGAGTCGTTGTCCGTTGTGTTGGCCTAACCGCTGAACGAACCCAGCCAACCCACCCCAGAAGCGCTACCCCAAATCAACCCCGGCCGCAGCATTACCAAGACGAGACCTGTGCCGCCTCGGGGAGGGGGATTCTCGGTGAGGGGATCAGCAGCATTTTGACGATTTGACCGGTTCAACCTCAGGGATCATGACATCGGAATCGCTGAGAACGGTGTACCACTCCCACTCGGCACCATCGGGATCGTTGGCCCAGACCTTGTCTTGGCGGGCGTAGCAACACTCGACTCCGAGCTCGGATTCTGTGGTGAGACCTTCCCCAACAAGGTGACGGCTCATCTTCTCGACCTCATCGGTGGTTTCGACTTCGACACCGAGATGGTTGAGTGTCCCACCCTCCTTGGACTCGATGAGAACGAGTTTCAACGGTGGCTCGGCAATGGCGAAGTTGGCGTAGCCTTCGCGGATCTTGGCCGGTTTGGCGGAGAAGGCCTTCGAATAGAATTCGATGGCTTTGTCGAGGTCGCTCACGTTGAGTGCAAGTTGGATACGGCTCATTGGGGCTCCCCTTCATATTGACTACTGTCGATACATAGATCATTGTCGATATGAGCACGTATGTCAACTATGGAGACCCGTTGATCAAAGTGAGACAGTGGCGACGGGTTTCTACACTTCGGCGACCATGCCAATCGAAATCGACATTGCCCATGTTGCCCGTCTCGCTCGCCTCGACCTCCCTCAGGCCGAACTCGACGACTACCGGTCACAGCTAGGTGCCATCCTCGATCATGCTGCCCAGGTGCAGTCACTCGACGGAGAACCCAGTACTGAGTCCGAGCACCCCCTTGGCTTGGTCAATGTCCTCCGTCCCGATGAGCGACGCCCCTCGCTTGATCGTGACGAGGTCCTCGCCCAGGCTCCTGAGTCTCGGGACGGATACTTTGTGGTGCCCCCGGCGATGGATTCCGAGTGACTCTCCACGACCTCACCATCGTTGAGGCCGGGGCACGGCTTCGTTCAGGAGAGACAACCTCCGCCGACCTGCTTGCCGCCGTATTGGACCGGGCCTCTCAGACAGAGGCGCAGATTCATGCCTACCTGACGATCGATCGCGCTGGGGCAGCCGAAGCCGCGGCAAAGGCCGATGCCGATTTCGCCGACGGAATCGATCACGGTCCGCTCCATGGAATTCCTATGGCGCTGAAGGACAACATGTGCACTCGTGGTCTGGAAACCACTGCGTCATCGCAGATACTCGCCGGATATGTGCCGCCATACGACGCGACCGTCACGACTCGACTCAGGGACGCAGGCGCAGTTCTCATCGGCAAAACCAATCTCGACGAATTCGCCATGGGCTCATCAACCGAGAACTCGGCTTATGGGGCCTCCTACAACCCCTGGGACATCGGTCGGGTGCCCGGCGGATCTTCAGGCGGTTCGGCCGCCGCAGTTGCTGTCGGATCGGCGCTTGGCGCGCTCGGCTCGGACACCGGTGGTTCGATTCGTCAGCCTGCTTCCCTGACCGGCATTGTGGGGATGAAGCCAACTTACGGCACGGTGAGCCGGTACGGGTTGATCGCGTTTGCCTCGTCGCTGGACCAGATCGGCCCCCTCGCCAGGAGCGTCGATGATGCGGCGGTCATGCTCGAGGCCATTTGGGGCCACGATCCTCTCGACTCGACCTCTTACGCAGGGGAGTACCCCGATCTGCACTCGGGCATGGGCAGGGATGTACGTGGCCTGCGGGTGGGAGTGGTCAAGGAGTTGTCGGGTGAAGGATATGAGCCCGCTGTCGAAGAGGCCGTGGCCACCATGGTGGAGCGACTGGCCGCCGAAGGCGCTGAGATAGTTGAGGTGTCTCTGCCCACGTTCGATATCGCCATGTCGGCCTATTACCTGATCGCCCCAGCAGAGGCCTCAGCCAACCTGGCCCGTTTCGACGGGATTCGCTTCGGTCACCGAGCCGAAGGAGCCACCACCAACGCCCTGATGGCACGGACAAGGGCCGAAGGTTTCGGCCCGGAAGTGATCAGAAGAATTCTGCTGGGGACATATGCACTATCGGCCGGGTATTACGACGCTTTCTATGGCCAGGCCCAGAAGGTGAGGGCGGCAGTCCAGGAGGACCTTGCCCGAACCTATAAGACGGTTGACGTGTTGGTTTCACCGACCAGCCCAACCGTGGCGTTTGTGGCCGGCGACCGTGTTGACGATCCACTCGCCATGTATCTGTCGGACATCTGCACGATCCCGATGAACCTCTCGGGTGATCCGGGGATCTCGGTGCCGATCAGCCTGGACCACCAGAATCTTCCGATCGGATTTCATGTGATGGCACCCTCACTCGGCGAGTCGGTCCTGTTCAGGGTTGCAGCGGAAGTCGAGCGTCTCGCGGAGTTCACCGCGAAACCCGTGCTCCAAGAGGTTGCTGGATGACTTCTCCGACTGCCAACCCGACGAAATACGAGTCCGTGATCGGTATTGAGGTCCATGTCGAGCTCGCCACCAAATCGAAGATGTTTTGCGGCTGTGCCGTCGAGTTCGGTGCCGAGCCCAACACCAACATATGCCCGGTCTGTCTCGGTCTTCCCGGAGCACTGCCAGTGGCCAACGCACAGGCCATCGAATGGATCATGGAGATCGGTCTGGCCCTCGACTGCGAGGTATCGGAGCGTTCCATTTTTCATCGGAAAAACTACTTCTATGCAGACTTGCCAAAGAACTATCAGATCAGCCAGTTCGACATCCCGGTCTGTCATGACGGTCATCTGGATGTGACGGTCGACAACAACACCACCCGGATACGGATCGAACGTGCCCACATGGAAGAGGACACTGGAAAATCCACTCACATTGGCGATGGCGGGCGGATCCACTCAGCTGAGTCGACTCTGCTCGACTTCAACCGCTCAGGTGTTCCCTTGGTGGAGATCGTTACTCGACCCGACATCCGAAGTGCCGCTGAGTCGAGGGTTTACGCACAGGAGCTGAGGTCCGTTGTTGCTGAACTCGGGGTGTCCGATGCCAGGTTGGAGGAAGGTTCGATCAGGTTTGATGCCAATGTCTCGATCCGCCCCGAAGGTCAGGAAGAGCTGGGAACCAAGGTCGAGATAAAGAATATGAACTCGTTTCGCTCACTGGAACGAGCGGTCGAATATGAGATTGAGCGTCAGATCGCCGCGGTTGACGCCGGACGGCCGATCGTCATGGAGACCCGACACTGGGATGAGGAGGCCGAAGTCACCCATTCCATGCGAATCAAGGAAGGGTCATCCGACTACCGCTATTTCACAGAGCCAGATTTGGTGCCCATGTTGATGGACGAGTCCTGGGTGACTGCCGTCCGGGAGGGTCTTCCCGAGCTGCCTGCTGACCGCCTGGTCCGATATCAAAGCCAGGGTCTCGAGGGCGATCTCGCCGGGGTGATGTCTGCGGCCTCGACCCCCGTCCGCAGCGTCTATGAAAACGCCGTGGACTCTGGGGCGGACCCGAAGTCGGCGGCCAACTGGCTAACAGGCGAAGTAACAGCTTGGTTGCGTCGCAACGACACTGATCCGACCGATATGTCGTTGGACGGAGCCCAGCTCACCGAGTTGCTTGCCATTGTCGATGAGGGTGTCGTGTCTTCGTCGGCGGCAAAGGAAGTCCTCGTCGGAGTGCTCGAAGGTGAAGGAACTGCGAGGGAGGTCGCAGAGAGTCGCGATCTCGTTCAGATCTCCGACCTCAGTGCCCTCGAGGCTGCGGTCGACGCCGTGCTGGATGCCAACCCTGAGGCCGCCGATAATTACCGTTCCGGTGAGCAGAAAGTGCTGGGTTTCTTGGTCGGGCAGGTCATGCGCGCCACCCAGGGGAAGGCCGATCCCAAACAGGTCAACCAGCTTCTCCGAGGCAAGCTGGCAAGCTGACCCCTCCGGTTAGCGTGGTGCAAATGCAACGTCAGACCAAGATCATCGCCACCCTCGGTCCATCGGTGGGTACCGAGGACGGTGTGAAGTCGTTGGTGGCGGCGGGCATGGATGTCGCCCGACTCAACTTCTCCCACGGAGACCACGACTTCCATCGCCAGATGTTGATCTGGGTTCGATCGGCTGGACACGAGTTGGGGCGAAACGTGGCGGTGATGCAGGATGTCCAGGGGCCAAAGCTCCGGCTCGGAGAATTCCCCGGTGGGTCGTTCGAGCTGGAAACGGGCACTGTGGTCGAGTTGGCCCCCGATGCGGGTGAAGGTTCGCATCGGAGAATCCCAATCGGTTACAGCAACCTTCTCGATGATGTCGAGACTGGTCACAGGGTCATTCTCGCCGACGGACTCGCAACTCTGGAGGTTGTGGATTGCAGGGAGTCCTGTCTCGACGCCAGGGTCATCGTTGGAGGAGTTCTTTCAGATCACCAGGGCGTGGCCTTCCCCGACAGCCGACTCTCCGTCGCCACTATTACCGAGAAGGATGAGATCGACCTCGCTTACGGGCTGGAGTTGGGCGTCGACTACGTAGCCGCCTCTTTCGTCCGCTCGGCGTCTGACGTCGAGGCAGTTGCCGCTCTTGCCGGCGACACGCCAGTCATTGCCAAGATCGAGCTGGCTCAGGCCCTGGATAATCTTGATGAGATCGTTCAGTCGTCGTTTGGGGTGATGGTTGCCAGGGGGGATCTCGGGGTTCAGCTCCCATTGGAGAGAATTCCGCTGATCCAGAGCGACATTCTTTCCCGCGCCAACTCGGCAGGTGTCATCTCTGTAACTGCCACCGAGATGCTCGAGTCGATGACGCACAGCCCGCGACCCACTCGCGCCGAGGTCACCGATGTCGCCAACGCGGTGATGGCGGGCACAGACGCGGTGATGCTGTCTGGTGAGACGGCTGTGGGCGACTATCCGGCCGAGGCGGTTGAAGCCATGGCGAGGATCTGTCAAACAGTCGAAGAGGGCACTTTGGGCAAGCGCGGAGAGACTCCGGTTGCTTTCGTTGGTGATGAGAACAATGTCGCTTCGGCTGTTTCGCTGGCGGCGACACAGATCTCGAGGAACGTCGGAGCCGGGACGATCGTAGCTTTCACCGAATCGGGCAACACCGCTCGTCTCATCTCCAAGTACCGTCCCGAGCAGCGAATCGTGGCCTTTACTCCCAACGACGCAACACTCCGTCGGATGGCCCTCTATTGGGGAGTCATTTCACATGAGTTCAAACGACGCGACTCCACAGATGAGGAGATGGCTGCGGCTGCGCGCCATCTCGAGGCCGATGGTTTGGCTGAGAGCGGTGAGACGGTGGTAATGGTTGCGGGAGTTCCTCCAAATTTCCAAGCTTCTACCAATCTCGTGAAAGTACACAAGATCGGTGAGCTTTCTGGTGGTCTCGGAGGCTGAGTACGATCGGATGCAATGGGTCAGAACGTAGAAATCAAGGACGCTGTGGAGATTGGCGACGTTCTCATCGTCGACACCGATAGAAGCTTCACCGGCCAAGACGGTCATGTAATCACCCCCGAGTCCGGTGGAGAGGGTGTGCCGCGATTGCTCGCCTCTCGTCTATTCGATCTCGATATCGGAATCGATCATGTCTTTGTCCTCCAGAACACGGTCACGGTGCGCCGACCGGGCGGATGGGACGAGGACAGCGCCGGAAGTGTTACCGACGTCACCCACACCTTCCTGCGTTTCTACAACGAAGAGGAATAGCAGTCACCTAAGGGGAGACGACCCCTTAAACACCCCGCCTATCGAACCAGTCGTAGACATCGGCCACGGTGTCTTCGATCGGACGTGGCTCATGGCCCAACTGCTGATGAGCTTTCTCCCCTGTGATCGGCGGGCAGTGCTGCAAAGCATGTAAAGACCCGCTGGTAAAGGTCAGGGCGCTGCCGCTCCGTCTGCTGAGGCGGTCGCCGACAGGGCTCCACATCTTTGCCATCCACATTGGCATGGTGATCCTTGGTTTTGGCGTGCCACTCACCTGCTCGACGATGGTGGCCAGCTCAGCCATGGTGCAATGGTGTCCCGGGAGCAAATAGTTCTCGCCCTTGAGCCCCCGCGCGTCTGCGGCCAGGATCGAGTTGGCAACGTCTCGGGAATCGACCCAGTCGAACCCACCTTCTATCAAGGCTGGGAGTTTGCCCGCGAACAGAGCTTGGAACACTTGGCCCATGTGCGAGGGCACATAGTCGTAGGGGCCGATGATGCCGGTCGGGTTGACGATCACTGCGTCCAGACCTCGATCGATCACGTCACGCAACACCGACTCACCGGCGGCTTTCGACCGGTCGTATGCAGGGAGTTGCGGAGCTGTTGCCCGGGCGTGTTCCTCGGTGATGGGCCTGCCGCCGGTTTCGAGGTCGAAGGCATGGACCGAACTGCAGTGGACCATCCGTCGCACCCGCCTTTCGAGCGCCGCTTCGGCAACGTTGCGCGCGCCGTCGACGTTGACCCGTCTCACTTGTCCAGAAGCGTCTCCGGCAATGGAGATCAGCGCAACAAGGTGGTAGACAGCTTCGGCGCCGTCAAAAGCTGTGAGAAGACTCTCGGGATCGAGCACGTCGCCGCGAACGAACTCAACATCGAGCCCTTGGAGAGTCGGCCCACGGTGAAGGTCAACGGCTCGCACGGTGCGGTCCTGTTCGAGAAGACTTCTCACCACTGCCCCGCCAAGGAACCCGGACGCACCGGTGACGACAGTGGTCATTTGGGATCCTTAAGGCGTGGTCGGAGGAGGAGTAGAAGTAGGCGTAGTAGGAGTAGTTGTGCTCGGAGGAATTGTTGTGGTAGTGGTTGTGGTCGGACAGGTGTGCTCCCGACCCGGGATCTTGCACGGATGAACCTCAAAGACCGCAAAAGCCGGTGAATAGCGGACGGCCCATTCCTCTTCCCTGAGCAGCTCGGTGCCGTCTCTGAGGATGCGTCGGGTCACAGTGACGCTCCAACCGTCTCTTTCGGTCTGAGTCTGGTCTACCTGATTGAGACCGAAGTTTGGATTCCCCCGGTATTTCGGCGCTCCCGGGCTGGTGTGGGCAAAACGCTCGCTGACGGTGCCCACGACATGAAGGGCATCGGGTCCACCCGATGAGGCCACCCACCTCTTGGTCTGACCACCACTCTGTTCACCCTTGACGGTTCGTCCATCATTCTCGCCAAAGATGCGAATCGTGATCGAATCGGCCGTGTGAATGGTGTCGATCATGATCGCCTTGTTGGTGTTGTTGCGGAACACAAGGTCTGGCGTTGTCCAGTTGATGGTGGCTTCGATCCCCTCGGGATAGCGGCTGAAGTAATAGGAGTGCGGCTTATGGGTTATGTCTTGGTAGCCCCCCCAAAACACCGCGTTGTACATAGTTGTAGCGAATTGGCTGACACCGCCACCGACTGTGTCCTTGAGCTCGCCGGCGACGATCGTCCCAGCAGGAACGTAGCCCTTCTCCGATGTGCGTTGTCCAACGAAGCCGTTGACACTGAATTCCTGACCGGATCTGACTATCACCCCATCCAACCGGTCTGCCATGTTCTGAATGTTGGTCACACGGTCGGCACAACAGGGGTGATAGGTAGTAAAAGATGACACCAGATGATTGATCCCCAGCGTCTCGAGCTCCTCTGTGGTGACGTCCGGTTCAGCATCCTCGACCAGGGAGAGTTGACCTGTTCGGTTAGTGGAGAGGCCGGCCAGATAGAGACGCACCGCCGCTTCGTTTTCGTCGATCCTGGTTCCACGGCTACCTGGCTCTATCGAAATACTGTCACCGGAGATGACAAATCTGGCGTTGACTGGCTCGGCTTCGAAATCGGACCGGAGCGGGACGAGAAACCCGTCGATTACCTCCGGATCGAAAGAGTTGATGATTTGGGGTGAGCCGCCGGCAATGGTCTCGGATCGGAACGCTTCCATGAGTTGTTCCGACGTGAGTGTGATGTTGCTGTTGTTGTAGACGAGTTTGATCGGACCGGCGACAAGTGTGTTGGCTTCGAGCAGTGCCTCATCAATGTCCCCATCGTTTAGCTGAGGGATGATCGTCACGGTGGGGAGAGCGGCGTTGCCGCCATTGTTGGCCAGCATCGCGGCAAGCATGATCTCCGATGCAGCGTCACGGTCGACACCCGTCCCGGTCTCCGGGTAGATCGGTTGCACCACACTCTCAACCAGCTCGAGCGAACCAAGGCTGGCGGGCATTCCGATGACATCGGTGTCCCACGTGTCAAAGACATCGGCCATCGCTTGGTTGTCCACCGATCCAGTCAGGTCGAGTTCGACTTTTGAGAAGACATGACCCATCCACCAAAGGAACTGATAGATGGCGTTGCCCTCGCGGCCAACTGCCATGGCGCTGTCGACAATCGCGAACTCATCGACATCGAATCCGGTGACCGGAGGCTGGATATGCACCGGTGTACCGTCAAGGGAGAAGCTGGCGGTTTTGGCGAGATGCTCGTCCTCGACCGCAACCATTGTGTTCAACGCCTGGTCCACGGTCTGTCCGCCAATCTCCGTCCCGGAGACGTCGACTCTGCCCATCACCTCGTCCTGAGAGAAGGCCCGTGTCAGTCCGTAGAAGCTCAGAAGGACGACGAAGAGTCCACCGACGATGATGGCAGCTGCCACCAACGGATGTATGCGAAAAAGGAAGCTGTCTTTCATGGATGAGGCCGCCATAATCGACCGGAGGCCGGGAATTCGCATGGTACATCCGCGAGGTCACCTACCAGAACCCATCTGAGCTGGGTCCAGGTATACGCTCGGTGATGATGATTGTGTCTATCCCTCATGTGATCCCTGGCGATCCGCTACGTCTTTCTGCTTCGACGTACGTGGCATGGAAAAAGTGCCCGGATTCTGCAAAGGCACGTCTCGAGGGCATCTATGGACCCGATACCCGACCGGCTTTTCTGGGCAGTCTCGCCCACCGGATCTTCAGTCGGCACCTGACCGCTGGGCCGATCACGTCCGAGGAGTTCGTCCAGGCTTGCCGGGAGGAAATCGGTGGATCGAATCTCAACCACAAGCTGGCAGGGCTGGAGATGAAACCTTCGAGTCTGGCGGGTGTGATTGAGGAGGTCCGGGATCTCTACGAACGCTTCACAAGGTTGCCGACGGAGGGTTTCGAGGGATCCGAAGTAGACATCGACTACAAGGGCGATGACGCCGTCCAACTCGTCGGAACGGTCGACGCCATATATCGAGAAGACCTTGGTGGGCATCGCCTCGTCGACTGGAAGACCGGCGAATTGGGTGAGCCCGAAAACCAGCTGTTGTTCTATGCGCTGCTCTGGGCTCTAGACCGAGACGACATACCGTCATATGTAGAGGCAGTGTCGGTGAGGACAGGGGAGCGATATCGCACGGTCCCTTCCAGTGACGACATCAACCGAGTCGCCACTGAGGTCGCTGATTTGGCGAACGAGATGCGAAGCGCCTGGAACGAGGATTCCGGTCTGCCAAAGAGAGGAGGGCCCTGGTGTCGATTCTGTCCGATCCTGAGTGAATGCGACGAAGGCAAGTCGGCAGAGGCCCTTCTCAGATGATGCGTTGATCCCTATTGTATTGATCACTGTCAATACATCGTCTATCATCGACTCGACAATGGACAATTGCTGCACACCACTCTTCGCCGGGGTGATCAACGATGAAGACGCCACCGAAATGGCACCAGTCCTGGCGGCTTTAGCCGACCCGGTCCGGCTCCGCGTGGTGTCGATGCTTGCCGCCGCACCCGATGGAAGTGCATGCGGCTGCGACCTCGAAGACCCGCTTGGGCTATCACAGCCGACGGTGTCCCATCATCTCAAAGTCCTTCGTGAAGCCGGGTTGATCGAAGGTGAACGACGTGGTCGCTGGATTCACTACCGCGTCGTCCCCGAGCGTCTTGCCGAGATCAGGGAGGCATTGAGCCCGGCTGGAGTTCTTGTCTGAGAGGCAGCGTGGCCGCTCGCATCTAGCCGGAAATGGCTTTCCGGAATGCGTGGAACAGCTCTCTATGTTCGCCTTCCATCCGTTCGGGATGCCACTGCACCCCTAGTGCCCACCAGGCTCCGTCGCAGCGGGCAGCTTCGATTAAGCCGTCGTCGGTCCTGGCTTCCACGATGAGTTCGGGGGCGAGTCTTTTGATTCCCTGGTGATGAAGCGTGTTGACTTTCGCCTCGCTCGACTGATATAACCCGGCCAGAACCGACTCCGGTTCGAGTTGGACGACGTGGCGTCGTGCGTTGAGCTCGACCCGGTCAGTGTCTTTGTTGATCAGTTCGTGGGCGGTACCCGAGACCAGGACATCCTGGGCGAGGGTGCCCCCCAAAGCAACATTGAGAAGCTGCAGCCCCCGACAAATCGCAAGCACTGGCTTGTCTTGAGCTCGGGCAGCCGTGACCACCGCGATCTCAAAGTCGTCGACGGCTTTGCTGTAACCCCTTGAGCCGTCATTCCCCAAACCGTATGACTCAGGGTCGACGTCGTCACCACCCGAGATCAGCACCCCATCGACCATGTCGACGAGACGTTGAGCCTCGTCAGGATCCTGACCGTTCGGAAAGACGATTGGTGTCATCCCTGCGTCGATGAGTGCGTCTGTGTAGAAGGTGGACAGAGTCTGCAGCGACTCCTTCCCCAGGAAGGTGTCCAGATCTCGTCGCCACGCCGTGACCGCAATGACTGGTCTCATTCATCCAACTCCGACTCGTAGTGTTGTGCCCCGGGGCCTTGTGGTGCCCTGATACCGCGAAGCTCCCAGTCGCCACCCATGGCGGTGGAGAGAACTTCTTCGGAATCACTTGGTTGGGCTCCGAGTTCTGGTCTGACTTCAATGTCTCCGGACACAATGGTATTCGTTAATTCTCCGAGACCCTCAACTGCAACCGTCACCACATCTCCAGGCTCCACCGGGCGCGACCCTGCCGGTGTGCCACTGAGGATGACGTCGCCGGGCAGAAGGGTGATGGTGCGTGCGATGTCGGCGACCAGATAATGCATGTCCCACTCCATCTCAGATGTGCTGGCCGACTGTTTCGCCTCACCGTTGACAAGCGTTTGGATGTTCTTGTCGTGGAAGTCCCAATCGGTCACCAAACCGGGTCCCAGTGGGCAAAGGGTGTCTGACCCTTTCACCCGCAGCATCGAGCCGGCGTCGGTATCTCTGAAATCGTGCAGGCCATAGTCGTTGGCGATGGTGTAGCCGGCGATGTATTGGTCTGCGTCGCCCTGGGAGATGTTGAAAGCGGTTTCGCCGATGACGATGGCGATCTCACCTTCGAAGTTGAGGTACCTGCAACGCAACGGTCTGACAACCACTCCCAAGTGAGCGTTCAATGACGTCGTTGGTTTGTGGAAGTAGGTGGGCGCCGGCGGCAGTTTTGTCATGAACTCGTCGACCCGGCTCAGATAGGTGAGGTGGGTGGCGATTATCTTCGTCGGCTCGACCGGTGGGAGATGGATGGCATCATCGATGGCAATCCGCTCGCCATCGTCGGTTACCAATTCGTCACCGTCACGATGGACACGGGCGGGGGCGTCATTGAGCAGGATCCTTCGATACTCGGTCATTGCGGGGGACGGTAATCCTGGCCAGGGAAGAAGACCTACCCAGATGGCTGTTTGCTCGAGGGTCGCTGCAGCCATACCTTGATCGGAGCAGTTCCCACCTGTCCTCGGATTATGTTTAGGTACCTAACGAGCATGCCTCCTGATCTTCTCCATTCCGATCTTGGCGACCCCAACGCCGACATCACGTCGCACGACACCTATCTGTCGGGATTCCCACACGCCGCGTTCAAGCAGCTCCGCGAAAACGAACCGGTCGCCTGGATCTCCGAGGCCGATGGATCTGGTTTCTGGGCTGTGACCAAACACGCCGACGTGATCGATGTGAGTCGCGACTACAAACGGTTCAGCGCAGCCCGGGGGATACGCATCGAAGACATGGCGGATGACGAGCTCGAGGCTCGACGCACCATGATGGAGTTCGATCCACCCGACCACACCCGTCTGCGGAGACTGGTCCAGCCCGGATTCACACCCAAGGTGGTTGCCACCTACGAGTCGGCATTCCGGCTTCTGGTGGGACATGTGCTCGATGGTGTTCTGACCGAGGGCGAGTTCGATTTTGTTACTGAGATCGCCCGGGAGCTGCCGATTCGAATGTTGTGTCGTTTGCTCGGGATTCCCGAGTCAGATGCCGGGAAGATGGTGTCCTGGGGCGACCAGATGATCTCCAACGCCGACCCGGAGTACACACCAGTGATCATCGACAAGGTGGACACCGAGGAATACCGCCTGTTGCCGTTCCGTGCCCCGGCGGCCATCGATGTGTTTCGCTATGCCGAGGAGATCGCCCTCGAGCGACGACGCAATCCCGCCGACGACATCATCACCACACTGTTGACAGCCGAGCCCGATGGAGAGCCGTTGACCGACCTGGAGTTCAAGAACTTCTTCACCCTGATGATGGTGGCGGGCAACGAGACCACCCGGCACACCATTAGCCATGGTTTGGTTTTCCTGGGCAAGCACCCCGAACAGCTTTCGGCGTGGACGGCCAATCCGGCAGCGATGTCAGAGCTGGCCACCGAGGAGATTCTTCGCGCATCGAGCGTGACGATGCACTTCCGGCGCACCGCCACCGTCGATACAAAAATCAGGGGTGTGCCGGTGGCTTCGGGTGACAAGGTGGTCATTTGGTACACATCGGCCAACTACGACACCGACGTGTTCAACGATCCTTTCACCTTCGACCTCGAACGTGAGCCAAACAACCACATCACTTTCGGGACCGGTCGTCACGTATGTCTTGGCGCATCCCTGGCTCGGCTCGAAGTGCGTGTGTTCTTTGAGGAATTCCTGGCTCGGGTATCCCGTTTTGAGGTGGGCGAGCCAGACCGACTTCGTTCCAACTTCATCTCCGGGATCAAGCACTTGCCGGTGAATGTGTGGGTTTGAGACCTCGAGCGTCTAACGCCTGGGCGGAATCCCGACCCGTCGCACGCTCGACGTGTGAGGACTAGCCGATCAGTGTCTTTTCGATGATCTCGATGGCGTGATCGACGTGTTCGGTGGTTGAACGCCGATTGAGGATTGCGAACCGGAGGATGAATCGTCCGTCGATGATCGTCGGGGAGAGGTGAACCTTTGCGTCCTGGTTGACCGCCTCCCAGGCAGCTCTTCCGAGTTTGTCGTCATCAAAGCCAAACGCCACGATCGAAAGATCGGGTATCCACCGTGGGTCGACACCATCAATGGACGTCAGACGGTCGTAGGCATATCGAGCCAGGTCGAGGTGGGAATCGAGGGGTTCCCCGAAAGATCTTACGCCATGGAGTTGCAATGGCAGCCAAACGGAGAGCCCCCGGAACGGCCGGCTCAGCTCCGGGCCCAGCGAAGAAATGTCCCGCATCCCCAGGTAGCTGTCTTCGTCGCGGAGGTAGGCCCCCCTTCCCTCGTGGGCATCCACCAGCTTTGACTCGTCTCGTGCCAGCAGAGCACCAACTCCAAAGGGGATCGAAAGACCCTTGTGTGGGTCGAGGGCAATTGAGTCCGAACGGTTGATTCCAGACAATGTGTTTTTGCCACGTTCGGTCAGCTGAAAGAAGCCGCCGTAAGCCGCGTCCACATGAAGCCACAACTTTTCGGTCGCGGCAACATCGGCCAATAGCTCGAGAGGATCCACGGTGCCGGTGTCAGTGGTGCCGGCTGATCCAATGATGAGGAACGGCTGACGACCCGCGGCGCGGTCGGAAGCGATTTCGGAGCGCAACAGACCCACATTCATCCGCAGTTCATCGTCGGCGTCGATGGTGACGATCTGATCGGTGCGAAACCCGGCCAGGCGCGCAGCCTTGGCCGCCGAATGATGTGTGTGAGTCGTCACGTACATCACACCGTTGGTGAATTCGTCGCCGAGTTGGGCGACTCGGGCGGTGACGATGCCGGTGAAGTTGGCCGTTGACCCGCCAGAGAGAAGTAGTCCTGATGCGTCCGGTCCCAATTCGAACAAACCTGTGAGCCACTCGACGACACCGTGTTCGATGGCTGTGAACCCGGGTGCTGCCGAGGCCACGCCCGTGTAGCGGTTGAGACCGGCCGCGAGGAACTCGGCGAGGGCTGCGGTGTACATGCCCGAGTTGGGGATGTAAGACATATGGCCGCCGGAGGGGTGAAAAATCCCACTCTGACCTGCCTTGGCGATGTCCTCGAGGATCGTCGTGAGAGAGCGCCCGACCTCCGACGGTTGCGTTTGCAGATATTCGAGAAACTCTTCGCTCGGGTCGCTTCCGTGAGCCTTCATCGTGTTCGCCTCGTCGAACCAGTTGGCCAGAAACTGCGCAATCTCGGCGGTCAGCGCTGCTCGTTCCTCTCGGTTTGGCTCAAGCGGGCTGGTCACGAAGAACAAGGTAATCGTGGTTCGCCCGATGTGCCCATCTCGAAGGATCTACGATCAGTTCTATGAGTGTGGGTGAAATGTGAGCATCGAGTTCGACCGACTGAGACTTCTTTGGCCCGACCACCTCGGTCTGGCTCGTGGAAAATATCTGACGCCAGACAAGGCCGAATCCGGGACGGCGCACGCCATTTCCCTTTTCACGCTTGGTTTCGACAGAGTGATGTACGACCACAAGGCCGGCATGATGACCGAGGGGCTTCCCGACTGCGATGCCAACTACGAGGGCTCCGACATTCGTCCTGGATGGCAAAAGGGAACACCGGTGGTCATCCCAGACATCACCCGCCAGGGCGAGCCGGTGCCGATGGCTCCTCGAAATGTTCTCAAAGACGCATTGGAGAAGTGGCGTTCCCATGGTCTGGAGCCGATGGTCGGTATTGAGTTGGAGGCATTCCTCTTCGAGCCGGACGGCAGCGGAAGCTGGACACCCATTTCCACTCCCGGCGCCTATGTGTACGGAACCGGGATGTCCGTGGACCCCACAGGAACGATCGATGAAATCATGGCAACCGCCCGGGAGGTCAACCTTCCTCTGGAGTCGGTCAACAGCGAGTACGACAACGGACAGTTCGAACTCACCCTGGCATACACAGACGCACTCAAGGCTGCCGACGAGGCCTTCCTCTTCAAAGTGATGGCCAAGGAGATCGCGGCACAGCGTGGTCTGCTCCTGACGTTCATGGGCAAGCCGATCAACAATCGTGGTGGCAGTGGTCTCCACGTCAATCTTTCGCTCAACGACTCCAGCGGTTCCAACGTCCTCTACGAAGAAGCTGCCGACGACGGGTTGAGTGAGATAGCACGGTCGGTGACGGCGGGACTGCTTCACCATCATGTCGGCATGACCGCGTTGATCGCACCGACCGTCAACTCCTACAAACGGCTCCAGCCGGGATCATTATGTGGTTATTGGGCCAACTGGGGTTACGACCATCGCGGGGTGACCGTTCGTGTCCCCCCGGCTAGGGGTAACGGCACCCGTCTCGAGCATCGTGTCGGCGACGGCTCAGTGGCACCCCATCAAGCTGTGGCCGCCGTTTTGACAGCAGGCCGCCTCGGCTATGAGAACGGCTACGAATTGCCTCCTGCCGAGAGGCTCGACTGCTTAGAGAGCGCATCGACCGACGTGGTTTGCCCGTCGTCACTCGAGGCCGCCCTTGACGCTCTGGAGGCAGACACCGTTCTGGTCGAGGCTTTCGGCCCTGTGTTTGTTGACGGCTACGTAACCGTCAAGCGTGCCGAATGGAACCGTTACAAGGTCTGGACCACCGATTGGGAGATGGCCGAATACTTGCCGTTCCTCTGATGAGCGGATTTCTTTTCCCAAAGACACCGAGTGGGCGCTCCTCACTGATCCCTGAGCCGCCGTGGCACTACTCCGGGGAGATGCTGAGCGTCGAGTATCGGACCAACCCCGATCGTGTCGCTGATCTATTACCCGAGGGCGCAACACTGGCAGAGGACGATCCTGGGGCGGTGGCTCTCATCTGGGCCGATTGGCAGAGCACCGGTGACGGCCTCGAAGAGACCCTCGACCCCGTTCGCAGCCAGTACAAGGAGGCGTTTGTGGTGATTCGCTGCGAGTGGGACGACAAGATTTGGAGTCGGTGTCCTTACATCTGGGTAGATAAGGACTTTGCCCTGGTCAGGGGTTATCACCAGGGTTACCCGAAGAAGCTTGGCGACATCTGGATGACCCGGCCGATAACCGTGGGCCGGGCCGGCCCCCGGTTGGAAGAGGGAGGCCGATTCGGGATGACCCTCGGTGCCGCCGGTCGGCGTCTGGCCGAGGCGACTGTGACGCTTTCGGAACAGGTGACTTCACCTGGATTCGTAAACGGGCACCCCATGCTCCACAACCGGATTTGGCCTTCGATCGAGTCGGACGGCTCTCGATCAATGGACGAGTTGGTGACCATGAGCGGTTACGACGGGGAGATCGCCGACGTCTGGGCCGGGCAGGCCACCATTGAGCTCTTCGAGTCACCCTCAGAGGAATTGTCGCTTCTCGAGCCGGAAGAGGTGATCGGCGGCTTCTATCACCGGGTCGGCGTTTCCTGGAAGGGCGGAACCACCCTGCGGTCCACCCCATGACCGAGGTTGTTGTCCTCGTTGCCGCGGGGGCGATTCTCGTGATCACAGTGGTTTCGGGCCGTTTAGAGCGATTCTGGCTGACCGAGCCGCTGGTCGCCGTGGTGTTTGGCGTGGTGCTCGGGCAATTCATCATCGGCCCGGTCGACCTGACCCAGCCTGGTTTCTTGACGTTTCTGGAACTGACTCTCGCTCTGGTTCTCTTTAGTGACGCGTCACGTGTCAGCGTTCGCCGGGTCAAAGGCACTTATGCGTGGCCGGCACGGATGTTGACGCTGGGTCTGCCGCTGACAATTGCTCTCGGGACTGCTGCCGCAGCCTGGCTGCTCGGTCTTCCGTTGGGGTTCGCCCTACTGATTGGTGTCGTGTTGGCACCCACGGACGCGGCGCTCGCTGAGCCGGTTTTGGAGAACAAGTCGGTGCCTGCACGAGTGAGGCAGACCTTGAACATCGAATCTGGTCTCAATGACGGGCTGGCGGTCCCTGCCCTTCTGGTTGCCGTGGCTCTGCTCGAGGCCGATGAAGGAATGGTCACACCAGCGGAGGCAGTGTTGGTGTTCATCCAACAGCTTGGCATTGGCATCGTGGGTGGGGTCGTTCTCGGACTTTTGGGTGCGTTCATCATCGGAAAGGGGGTGGAGCGGGGTTGGATGAACTCGCTACATCAAAAGATCGCTGCCCTCTCGTTGGCCCTGGCAGGTTTTGCTGCCGTCCAGTTGTTGGGCGGATCGGGGTTTGTCGCCGTGTTCATCGCCGGTGGGCTGATGAGTCACCGGCTTGAAGAGAGATCTGAGTACCTCTACGAATTCGCCGAAACCGAAGGTCACGTCATGGTCTCGTTAGCGTTCTTGTTCGTCGGAGCCGGTCCGGCTGTCGAGATGATTTCTGGAAGTGTCTCCTGGGAAGCGTTGGTGCTGGCTCTTGTGGCTCTAGTTGTGGTTCGCCCTATCGCGATTGGGCTGTCGCTGATCGGCGAGAAATTGATGGTTTCGACGGTGGCGTTTCTCGGCTGGTTCGGTCCTCGCGGCCTGGCGACAATCGTTTTCTATCTACTGGCGATCGAGGAATTACCGGAGGTCCCGTTGCTGGTCACAGAAACCGTGACCGCGACTCTGGTGCTGTCGATTGTGCTCCATGGAATCACTGCCGTGCCGGCGTCGAACTGGCTCGCGAGGAGGTTTGAGGGCATGGATGAAGACGAGGACATGCCCGAAATGGGCGATTCGATCGAATTCCCGACTCGAAAGGGTTAGTCGTCAAGGACAGCATCTGTTCACAACAGATGCAATCTTCAGGAGACAGTGTCCTCACTGATCTGGAGTGTCTTCAGGTCGGAATGGAAATCGAGTGCGTAGTCGCCGCCTTCACGTCCGATTCCCGAAATGCCACAGCCGCCAAACGGAGCGGTTAGGTCTCGGACCAGATATGTGTTGACCCAGACGGTTCCGGCGCGAATCCCGGCGCCGGTCCGTTGCGCCCTTTGCTCCGACCCTGTGTAGACAATTCCCGAGAGGCCGTATGCGGTTGAATTGGCGAGAGCGATGGCCTCTGTCTCATCCTCAAATGTTTGATAGGTGAGCACCGGCCCAAAAACCTCTCGTTGCACGATTTCGGACTGATTCGACTTTGGCATGATGAGCGTTGGCTCATACCAGAGACCATCGTCCTTCCAGCGTTCACCGCCCCGCATGATTCGGTCGCCGGCCCCGCGAGCCCGGTTGACAAATCCCTCGACTCTCTTGAGATGGTCGGGGTGAATCATCGGCGAGATTGTCGTTGTGGGGTGGCGACTGTCTCCGAGGACGTGCTCGTCGGTGTATTGGTTGAACAGCTCCAAGAACTTTCCGGACACCGACTTCTCGACCAGTAGACGGGTGCCGGCGATACAGGTTTGGCCGGAGTCGTCGTACTGACCTGCCGCCTTTCTCGCGGCTGCTTCGAGGTCTGAGTCGGCAAAGACGATCAGAGGCCCCTTGCCACCCAGCTCCGCGGTGAAGGGTGTGATGTTCCTGGCGGCGGCCACACCGATGTGGCGAGCCGTCTCTGGTGACCCGGTAAAAGAGATTCGTCTCACCCTCTTGTCGCCCACCAGGGCGGCTCCGACCTCATCGCCGATGCCATGCACGATGTTGAGGACACCTGGGGGCAATCCTGCCTTGTCAGCCAGGTCGGCGAGGATCGATGCGGAGAGGGGTGACCATTCTGCGGGCTTGAGAATCACAGGGTTTCCAGCGGCAAGAGCGGGAGCAAGTTTCCATATCGACAGAAGCCAGGGCGCGTTCCAGGGGGTGATGATCACCGCAGGCCCGGCAGCCATCCGCTGCACTTGATTGTTGGTTCCCTTTGAGGACCAGGATCTTCCTTGGTAATTCGCAGCGAGGTTTGCGTAGTTGCGGAGGTTCTCAGCCCCTCGGTGAATCACCCGTGCCTGGAGACTCTCCAACAGCATCGCCATGTCGACACATTCGACGGTGGCCAACTCATCGATGTTCTCGTCGATCAAATCCGCGAGATGATGCAGATACTCGGCCCGCTTCTCAGGCCTCTGCGCCGCCCATGAGGGAAAGGCATCGACGGCGGCACTTATGGCCGCATCGGCGGTGAGGGCATCACCACGGGCCATGTCGGCGAGCTTCCAATCCCAGTCGAGTGGAGAGCGGACCTCGAAGGTTTTTTCGGACGAGACTCGCTTCCCACCGATGTAGTGATCAGGTGAGACAGCAACGTCAGATATCTCCGCTCGGGACGATGGCAAAAAGGACTCCAGGTCGTTAGCTACCTAAGGATAAGCTGATGGTGTGAACCTGAGAAGACGATGCCCCGACCGCTGACCGATCACGACCCTGGAGTGGTGTTGGAGGCCGAGCGTGACATTCGGATCCGACTGGGAGACCGCCCCCTCGATTTCGAGGCGCTTCTTGCAGTTTCCAATATCTACCGGGCGGCCAACGCGGTACGTCATCGCATGGAGCGTGATGTCCTGGCTCCCGTCGGTCTCAGTTGGGGCGGCTTCACCATCCTTTTTGTCTTGTGGGTGTGGGGTGACCGCGAGACGGGTGATCTCGCAGAGGATTGTGGCCTGGCAAAAGGCACTTTGTCAGGAATGTTGCGGACCCTGGAACGGACGAGTCTGGTGTCGCGGTCGAGACATCTCGATGATGGGCGCAAGGTGATGGTTCACCTCGCATCATCGGGTTTGGAGACCATCGAAGAGGTGTTTCCCCGTTTCAATGAGTTCGAGACAAAACTCACCACCAGCCTTGATTCGGACGAACGTCATGAATTGGCGCGACTGCTCCGGCTGGTCACTGCCACCGCCGACGAACTTCCTCTCGTTACGGAGGGTCGAAAACAACGATGAGAAGGAGATACAACGATGAGAAGGAGATACAACGATGGGTGAGATAGTCGGTGCCGGCCTGATCAGCCATGCCCCCACAATCATGTTCGATGAGGCGACACGGCGTGAGCTCAACGATGACAAGGAGATCAGCCTGGTCCCTGGTCTTGTCCGGCTTCGGGATCAAGTGTTTGATCGGCTCCAGCCGGATGCGATGGTCATTGTCGACTCCCACTGGTTCACCACCGTTGAGCATGTGCTGTCAGCTCATTCTCGCCGTCAGGGGCACATGACATCTTCCGAACTTCCCAGAGGGATGGCAGGGATCCCGTACGATTACCCGGGCGATCCCGAGTTGGCGCATCTTGCGGCCGATCTGGGCAAGGAGCTGGGCACGCCGACACATGCCAGCGAAGATGACTATCTCCCGGTCTACTACGCAAGCGTCAACCTGGTGCACTATCTCCACCGGGACGAAAAAGTTGTATCGGTTTCCGTGGTTCAGACCGGTGAACCGGACGACTTCTTGACGATGGGCGAGGCGATTGGCGAGGCTGTGTCGCGGCTAGACCGTCGCGTTGTTGTGCTGGCTTCGGGCGGAATGAGTCATACTTTTTGGCGTCTCAAGCAGATCCACAAACACGAGGCATCAGACCCGGTCCACATAATCACACCTGAGGCCCGCGCCGCCGACGAGCTTCGTGTCGACTGGATGCGACAGGGTGACCATCAGCAGATCGTCGACTCGATGGATGACTACAAGCAGTACAACCCCGAAGGCGATTTCGGGCACTACCTCATGATGCTGGGAGCAATCGGCGGGGCCGAATGCACTGCTTCCGGAGAGCTCTTCTCCGACTATGAGAATGCGACGGGTACAGGACAGGTTCACGTCTGGTTCGAGCGACCCGAAGGCGGTTGGACCGTCTAACCCGGAACCGACCCCTGTCCGTGGCACAATCTGTGGGTGGTCGCAGTAAGAAGCTCCACGGGTCTCGTTGATGACTTAGATCGTCTCGCGCTGGCTTTGGAAAGCCTCGATCTGAGAACGGCTTCGATTCGCGGCAAGGAATCGGACTCCAAGAGGGATCAACTCGTCCGGACGATTCGATCGTATGTCGTTCCTCGCCTGAGCGATCCCACGACGCCGTTGTGTGTGGTTTTTACCGGGCCGACCGGTTCAGGTAAATCCACTCTGGTCAACAGCATTTCGGGGCACAAAGTATCCGAAACAGGTCCGGTAAGACCGACCACCACCGCACCAGTTGTGCTCGCCTCGCTAGCGAATCGGGATCGTCTCCAGAGGCTGGGGGGTGTCGAGTGCGAGGTAGTGGAAGGTGCCGCTCCAATACTCGACATGGTGGCTCTCGTCGATACGCCCGACATTGATTCCACTTCGACTGAGCATCGAGCAACAGCCGAAGCGTTGATAGACAGTGCGGACGTCGTTGTCTTCGTGACGTCCACGCTTCGTTATGCCGATCTGGTGCCGTGGGAGGTCCTCCGCCGAGCCGTGTCACGTGGAGCGCCGGTCATCAATGTGCTCAATCGCTACAGCAGTTCCTCGGCCGGGGCTTATGTCGACTTCAGAAGCTTGCTCTCCGCTGAAGGCTTGACCTCCGACGTTGTCCGGGTTCCCGAGCATCATCTTGATAGTGATGCTCATTCGGTCCCTTCTCTTGCAGTCAAGGAGCTGGCTCGGCGTCTTGTCGATGTCGCCCGTGATCGAAGGCGTTATCAACAGGAGGTCCTCGATCAGGTGTTGGCCTCATTGGTTGCTCAGAGTGAGGATTTGGTCGACAGTGTGAATGACGATCGACGTTGGCTGGGTGATCGTGAAGCAGAGCTGCGATTTGGTTTTGCCAACTCCGCAATCGATCTCGACCTCTCGGGCGTCGTCGACGACATCGTCTTTGGTTTCCCGAGTGGAGCCTCGGCCCGCCGTAAGAGACGCTGGCTGCGTCGTGCCCAGGTCGAGATGGTTGCGATCGATCGCATCGTTGCCGCTGTCGATGCAGATATTCGCTCACGGGGTCTGAGTGATGGCGATCTTCGCGAGATGATCGCCGAAACCATTCCCCGCTGGCTCGGCTACACCCGTCGTGTCGTCGAGGAGGCAGACGTTGTGTCCTCTGAGTTGGCGTGTTCGGTTCTTGTTTGTTCCGCCATTGGCCTACGGGATCCTCAGTTGGAAATGTTCGTCCTCGGTGATGACTCAGATCGCCTCGTAGCCAGAGCCCGGCGCGAATTGGTCGACCGACTCCAAGTCATCTACACCCACTGTGGAGAGCGGTTGGTCGATCGACTGGAGACCGAGGCCGGTGAGCCCGATGCGGACGATCTCGCGGATCGAATGTCATTCGTCGTTGCGAGGTCGCATTTCGCCGATGCGTGACGCGTTGGGCGAGATTCTCGACAAAACCGATATCGTCGTCGCTTCCTGTCGAAACGTCGTGGCCGATAAAGACCTCGAGAGTTTCGCTCGGGCTGCACGAAACGTCAGAGCTCGGCTGAGTTTCCCCCCAGATCTGGTGGTGGCGGTCCTGGCCGGTGGGACCGGATCGGGCAAGTCCAGCATTTTCAACGTGATTGCAGGCGAGGAAGTATCAGACGTCGGGGGTGTCCGCCCCACAACCAGCACACCGCTGGCGATTGTTGCGCTCGATCGAGTTGGCGTCATGGATGGATTTCTCCGAGAGCTTGATATCGAGGTGCGTCCAGTGGCCGGCGTCCCGACGTGGTTGGTCTTGATCGATCTACCCGATATCGACAGCGTCGAGATGGATCATCGGCTTCAGGTCGAGGCGTTACTCCCGCGGGTCGACGTCATTGTCTGGGTCTCAGATCCTGAGAAGTACCGAGATGCCGTGTTTCATGACCGGTTTGTCAAGCCGCTCGCCGCTTACGCCTCCCGGATGCAGTTCGTTCTCAACCAAGCAGATCGGATTCCATACGGCTCCGTCGATGAAGTCCTCGCAGATTTCACCAGAGCACTCCGTGAGGACGGAATAGATGAGCCGCACCCCATCGCGACTGTTGCTGATCCGCCGTCGGGTCCGCCAGAAGGCATTGAGGTTCTGATTGCTGCGTTGGAAACGATGACCGACGCCCCGCAGGGCGTGTATTCGAAACTGGTGATCGATCTGGAACGTGCTGTTGCCGTCTTGGACACAGTTGTTGGAGGTGGGGGAGTCAATTTCGCCCATCGCTTCGGTGAAGTGATCAGCGACGCCGCGGAGATGGTGGTTGATGATCAGGGCGATGCTGCCGTATCAGCCTTGACTCGTTTCGTTGAGGGTCTGGCGACCGAGGCCGGAGGGCCGGTCGGTGATGAGATTCGCCTGGTGGCTGTGGCTATTCCCGGTGCGGTGGTGAGCGCCAGCGAATCGTTGACCAAGGCAATGGTCGAGCACCGCAAGGCACTTCCAAGGATCAGATGGAGCGAGAAGGGCGACACGATGGAACGGGAGCCCAAACTGGCCATGGCCAGCGAGCAGCTGGTCGAGACGCTGGGGCCGCCACTACGCAAGACGCTCTCCCGACGTGCCGATGCCACTGCGGCGCTCGCCGATTTGTCGCTGTCGTTGACGTCTAGAGCCGCGGGTCACCGGTAATCTCTCGTCGCTCATGAGTGATGCTCTCGTCGAAAGCCTGATCCGCAGCGTGGTGGTAGTGGCTATCGCCGTAATCGCCTACTTTCTATTGGTTCGGGTGGGTAGGCGTCTGGTCGACAACTACGCCGCCAAATCCGGAAAGGAAACCGGCAAAAGAATCGTCACCCTCTGGCGAGTGATGAGACGGATCGTGCTCGTGATCGTGATCCTCACGGCCATCCTGGTCCTGTTTGGAGTCTGGGGATTCAGCATTGCGCCGTTCTTGGCGGTGGGTACGGTTTTTGCCGCCGCGGTGGGGTTTGGCGCCCAGGATCTGGTCAAGGATTTCATCGCTGGCTTCTTCATCTTGGTCGAGGACCAATTTGCTATGGGTGACACCGTCACAATTGCCGGTGTTACCGGAACTGTCGAGGACATCCAGCTCCGGGTGACGGTGTTACGTGACCTCGAGGGCAATCAGCTGTTTGTCCCCAATGGGCAGGTCGTTGTCACCACCAACTTCACCAGTGCGTACGCCAAACCGGTGATCGATGTCGGCATCTCATATGAGACGGATGTCGATCGGGCCCTCGCCATTCTCAAGGACGAGCTCGATGCTCTGGCCTCCGATCCTGCCTGGACCGGTCGCATCTCTGGCGAGTCGGAGATCATGGGTGTCAACGAACTGGGGGATTCGGCTGTTGTGTTACGAGCCCGTCTTGTCACTGACGCCAATGAGCGTTGGACGGTGAGGCGGGAGGCTCTTCGACGGGTCAAGAATCGATTTGATGCTGAGGGCATTTCGATCCCGTTCCCCCAGGTCACGGTGCATCGGGCCGACTAGCGACACACCGTTAATTTCCCACAACTCTCAACGATTCGGCGTTCCACTCAACGACGGCCGCGTCGACCATCCCAAGTGATTCTCCGTCGGCCTGAACCGCGACCGGTGGGTCTGCTTTCAGTTCGAGAATCTTGACAGCCTCCCAAACCTCAACCTCGTTGACCGCCGACAGGGAGCGCTTGGTAAGGGCGTTGACGGCGATTTGGGGGATACGTCGTCTCCGCAGCCGTTCTAGAACGAGGGCCGTCATTGGGTTGGGCTGCTCAGAGGTGAATGTGATCGGGATCTTACCGAAATAGGTGTAGACATCGCGGAACTGGATCAAAGCGGCTGTCCCCACAGCCGATCGGTCTCCTGCGAGTATTTCGAGATGGGGTCGGCGCGACGGAAATGTCTTTATACCAACGCCGATGGCAGATCGGGCGTAGTGGATGGAGCCGAAACGGTATTTTCTGTAGGGATCTCGATCGGCCTCGATCACGATCTCAGCGTCGAGCCCAAATCCGCAGGCAAATATGGCGTGATGAACGCTCTCGGTCGCCCCGCGTGTGAGTGTCATGGCGGCGACACCTATGACCCTGGGTGGCGATGGTGTACCGATTATCCGGGCCGCCTTCGACGCCCGTCCGGGGAGGCCTAGGAGTCTGGCGATGACATTGGTGGTTCCCACCGGAATGATCCCGAGTGTCGATTCCGATCCAATCAGCGCTTGGGCTACGTGATGGACCATTCCATCACCACCCATTGCCACGACGATGGACACTTCGTCTTTGACCGCGGCGCGAGCGGTTTCGGTTGCTTCAGAAGCAGATCCCGGCCAAATGGCGTCAACCTCATGTGTTTTGGACAACGTCGACATAACGTCGCGGTGGGAGCCGCCCGTGAACTGTGACGCCACCGGGTTGGCGATGACTACAAGTCGATCCATTGGCCCGGCAGAGTACAGCGGTAGCCTTCCTGCCCGATGAGTGTCATTCCTGACGACCACGAAGACATCCCTGCCAGCGATACCGCAGTCGAAGCGGGCGAAGGCGAGCCCCTCTTTTCCCTGGTTGCCGGTGAGGGCAACGGTTTCCTGCTCGGTGTTGCCGCCGGTGATGCGGCCGGTGGCGCATTCGAACTGGGCTATTCGGCAGTGACCGAACAGGTCACCGTCCTCTCGTACCAGCTGATCGATCATCGTCATCTCGACCCGACAATCGTTGTCCGAAGGATCAGAGAACTTGACGGCTCGGAGGACGAAGGCAACGTTTACAGGTCAGAAACTCCGCACTTTCGGAGTTGGCTTGATCGAGCTGCCGCTGGCTCGGCTGTGCCGGAGGAGGAGTCCTCTTCGGACGGCATCGCCCGCTCTGTCGCGCTGGGCGTGGCTTTTCGCAATGATCCCAGAGCCCTCGTCGATCAGGCTGTGAGCCTCGGGCGTCTCTTCCATCGTGATGCGGGCAGTGTGGCCGCTGGCGTCATTTCGGCAGCAGCCGTTGCCGCGTCGTGTTTTGGGCAAACCGGCCGTGACCTGGTGATAGGTGTGGCTGAGGCCGTCGTTCCCGCGATTCCCGAGATCGTTGTTGAGATGACAGGCGCCGAACGGCTCAACAATCTCGAGAAAGAGTTCTCGGACTTGGAAGACTCAGTGGGAGTGAGAACAAGTCAGCAGGCGATGGCGTTGATGGGCGATGGAACCGGTGATCCGGTACAGCAGGCCATGGCCGGAGTGCTTCTCGCCGCGCCCATGGATGAGGTGTACCACAGTCCCGTTGAGCAGGCAGCCCTAATCGGCGGCAGTGTTCTAGGTGCGGCCGTCGGGGCCATTGTTGGCGCCCGGATCGGTATTCGCGCCTGGCCTTGGGCTTTCCCCAACGACACTTGGTTTGCCGAGATAGGTCGCCGGCTGGTCAGTGGCCCAAACGAGACCCGTGATCTTCCGATTCCGTATGCGGTGGAGCAGCACCTCATGTCGGGATCTCGTCCGGGCTTTCACTGAGAACCAGCAACTCGTCTGCACCCCACTTTCTCTCGGTGTCGTCGACCTTGCGAAGGATCCACCAGCCAGCGGCAACGAACATTGCCAGGGCGGCCATCGCTGCATTGCGGCCTATGCCGAAGCCGTCGACGATGATTGCCCAAACCAGCGGGCCGCCGATCGTGGCGAATCGCCCCACGGTCGCATACAGACCGTAGAATTCGCCGAGGTGCCGGGGAGGCGAGACTCTTGTCATGACAACCCGGTCCGCCGACCAGGTGGCGCCGAGTGCGATTCCGCCGAGCGGGCCGATGACCCAAGCGAGGTTCGTTTGACCGGTCACCGAGGCGGCTATGCCCGATACCAGAGCCACGACCCACAGCACCAGAACGAAGCGAAGCACCCTGATGGGACCGAGTCTGTTGACAAACCAACCGGCGCCCAAGCCACCGAAGACGGCGGCGGTGATCGCTACAGCCATCAACGCCGTGAAGAACTCGCGATCCAGCCCGAGTTCATCGATCACGAAGATTGCAAGGAATCCCGAGATGAGAGTGTTGATGGCATCGGTGTAGAGGAATCGACCGACAAGGAACCTGACGACACCGTCATATTGGGCTGCTTTGCGCCATGCGGCCACGAGACGACCGCCGATCGTGCTCAGAGCGGGGAGCGGAGCGTCCGAAGAGCCGGGAGGTTCCCTGATGAAGAAAAACGCCGGTAGGGAGAACAAGAGGAAGGCTGCCGCCAGAATCCGAAATGTGGCGGCATGTGTCCAACCAAGGACCTCGAGAGCGATCGTCCCTATTGCCAGACCTATAAACGATCCGAGGTAGCCGATGCCAACACCCAGGCCGGAGATCCAGCCCCGGTTCTCGGGTGTGCTCACGTCGACCAACAATGCGTCGTAAACGACTGATCCGGTGTTCACCGATACCACTGCGACCCAGAGCATCACGAGTGTCATTGCCACCGGGCCCGCCGCGAGGAGTGCGGTTGCAGCCACTGCGATCACAGTGGTGACGGCCAGAGTCGGGACTCGAGTGCCCCGCACATCGCTCCGAGCGCCTGCCCACGGGGCGAGGAAGATCACGACCACCGCTGCAGCAATCTGCACCCCGGCCAACGCGCTGTCGGGTAGCCCCTCGTTTATCAGCCAATCGGAGAAGTAGAAGCCAACGACTCCCAGGGCGAAGATCGTGTTGGCCAGGTCGTAGATGACCCAAGAAGCCACCGACAGGCGCCCCGGCATGGGTGCGGCCCGGCTCATCACCCTGAGTCAGAACGTGACGGCGACGGAGATCAGTTCCTCACGTCCCAACAGCCCGGCGGCGGCCTGGAGGGCCCGCGGCGACTCCGAGAGAGGGAATTGGTGTGACACCAGGTCATCGATGCGGGGATCGGTTGCGACCTGATTGGTCGCCCACTGGTATCCGATGCTGGTGGCTCCCATTGCTCCCTTGATCGTCAACTGCTTGGCCACGATCACGTCGGAGAGAAAATGGAAGGCACGGTCGCCTTTGGTGGAGGCGAGCACTACCCGACCGCCGCTACGCACCAAGTCAAGTGCGGTGAAGACCGCCTCGGGGTCATCGGAAGTGACATCGACAACCACATCTGGCCGCCGTCCCAATGCGCTGGCGATTTCGCCGGCCACATCACCTTGTTCGGCGTTGATGGTCATGTCTGCCCCGAGTGTCTTCGCCAGTTCGAGTCGGTCACGATCGTGGGAGAGGCCAGTGATACCGACCCATCCGGCTCCGGCAGCCTTGGCCGCGATAAGACAGGCCAAACCACGCGGGCCAGGACCCAGAATCAGCACGCTTTCGCCCGCCTGCAGTGCCGGCAATTCGACAGCCCAGCTGTGGCCCGACGCCAGCGGGTGAACGTACGTAGCCACCTCAGCGGGGACATCGTCGGTCAGTTCGTGAAGATGGGAGTTGGGATCGAGGTACATCATCTCTGCCAACCCGCCCCACAGCCCGGGTGGCTCGATCGAGGGGATCAAACCGTAGGAGTTCGTCGGTTTGCGACTCACGCATGTGGCGAGGTTTTGAGCACAACGTCGGCAGCGGCCACAGCGAATACGAGGCTCGACTATTACCCTTGTTCCAACGGCGTAGGGGACGTTGGGCCCCTGGATCGCAATTCTTCCGACGACTTCGTTGCCTGGCACCAAGGGGTAGACGATGTCGCGGGCTTCACCCTTCCAAACCTGGACGTCAGAGCCAGAAATGCCGGTGGCTTCAACGGCCAGCCAACCGCCGTCCTCGTCGTCGTGAGCCGCTATTTGTGTGTCAGAGAAATGACGTGGCTCGATCAGCATCATCGCTCGAGCAGTAGTCCCCGAATCCATTGCAGGCGAGTGTAAACCCGCCTCAGGGGGCTCCAGTCACCTCTCAATCAGATCGGCGATTGCGGCGACGCCACGCCGGATCTCTTCCTCACCGACGGCATAAGAAAGACGGAGATAGCCGGGTGCCCCGAATGACTCGCCGGGGACCAAAGCGACGCTTGCCTGGTCGATGATTGCTTCGGCGAGGTCCGCCGAAGTTGGATATTGCTCACCCAGCGCTTCGCTCACGTTGGGGAAGACATAAAAGGCGCCTTGGGGCTCCACACAATGGAAGCCGGAGACTTCGGAGACCAGCGAATACATCAGGTCCCGTCGCTTGGCGAAAGCGTCGCGCATCACATCGACGGTGTCCTGAGGGCCAGTGAGCGCGGCCAGTGCGGCATGTTGAGACACATTGGAGACGTTGGAGGTAGCGTGTGACTGGAGCCGTGCCGCCGCGGCCATCACATCGATTGGGCCGATCATCCACCCGACCCGCCAGCCGGTCATCGCGAAACTCTTTGCCACACCGTTGATAATGATCCAATTCTCAAAGCGGGGGGTGACGGCCACGATGGAGGGAGCGACGTCACCCTCGTAGTAGAGACGTTGGTAGATCTCGTCGGTGATGACCCAGACATCGTGCTGGGCCGCCCATTGACCGATGGCCTTTGCCTCGTCGGCGGTGTAGACCGAACCGGTTGGGTTGGATGGCGAGACGAACACCAGGGCCTGGGTGCGCTCGGTCAGGGCAGCATCCAGGTCTTCAACCGTCACTTTGAAGCCAGATTCCGGGCCGGTCTCCACAGGAATTGGGACACCTCCGGCCAGCTCTATACCCGCCGGGTAGGTCACCCAGTAAGGAGCGGGGAGGAGCACCTCGTCGCCGGGATCGATGAGGGCTGCGAAGGTTTGAAACACTGCCTGCTTTGCGCCGTTTGTCACCACGACTTCAGACGAGTCGACTTCGACGCCCGAGTTGATGGCGGTGTATTCGGCCACCGCTTCTCGCAAGGGCGGTAACCCCTGGTTGGCCGTGTACTTGTGGTTGGCGGGGTCGTGGGCAGCCCGGGCCGCCGCAGCCACGATGTGCTCCGGGGTGGGGAAGTCGGGCTCGCCGGCCGCGAAAGAGATGACCTCGCGACCCTCGGCGCGCAATTCACGGGCACGGCTGCTGATGGCCATCGTCGCCGAGGCTGGGATCGCGGCGAGACGACGGGAGACTCTCTTCATAGACGGCATCGTACGACTTGACTAGCGGGTAAGAAGATTGGCCTCTTAGGAGAAACTCCACATGATCAACCCGATCACAAGCGTCAAGACGATGGTCCCAACGACGATCAGCACAACACCTGACGACTTCAGTTCCGGTGGCGCCTTTCTCGGGGCGCCTGACCAATCGTCGCCGTTCCAGTAGCGCTGCATCCCTTTTCTGCCGTCGGGATGGTCATACCAACCAGGTTCTGAGGGTGTTTCCGAGTGCGTCATGTTTCGTCGATGTTACGCACAACTATGGAGCGGTCGGTAACGCCAACGGTCGACGACACGCCCGTCACGGTCGAGGAGCAATGCCATGTCACCGTCGTTGTTCCAGACCGGCGATCCTCCCGGATCCCAGGCGAGGTCGGCACTGCTTATGGTCATGTGGGCTCCCGGTTGAAGAGCCGACCCGTTAGGGAACCGGTAGCGATGTCGTGACGACTCGTCCCGCACCGTCCATCCCGAGAGGTCAACTTCGGCAGACTCGTTATTGATGATCACAATGGTCTCCTTTGAGGGATCCAGAGCGATGATCATGATCTGGGGGATCGGTCCTGACCCACAAGCGTCGCCGGACCAGAGACCGATGTCGTTTTCGAAGGCTCCCTCTTCTTCAACCAGGTACCCGCTCCCCGAGTCGGGCGTGGTGGCGAGGGCCAGGCCCATCTCGACCAGCTCGACATTGACATTCCGGTCGTCGTCCCAGACATGGGCCAGAGTTCGGCCGAACTGATCCAGAGTGGCGCCGATATCAAGTCTGACATTGCGGCCTTTCAAGGTGTCGATCAGATGGTCAAGCGACTCCTTGTAGAAACACTCGTCATTCTCGGGAGCGTTGATGTCGAGAAGCCGGACATCGATGTTTCCCTGATCTAGGTCAACAGCGATGGTGTCACCGTCATAAATCCAGGTCACGACACCCAATGAGCCTTTGGGGGTTGTCTGTCCGGGGGTGGCCGTTGGCGTGCACGCTGTCGTCAGGAGCATGACGACAGCGACCACGCGCAATGTTTTCAGTCGTCGCCCCTCAGCTGGCGCAGCTCGTGTTTCTCGGCGCGTCGTGCCCTTCGTTTTCGTCTGTAGAAGGCCCCCGACAGCAGGGCGAGAACAGCGGCGGACACGGCGGTGACAAGGATGACGATCGACAGCGGAAACTCGGCCGACAGCCAGAGGAAGTCAATGGCCACTGTTTCGGTGTTCTGAACGGCGAAGACCACCAGGAGGACCACTCCAAGCGTCCCCACGATTCCTCCCCAGGGGATTCCGTCACTCGACGGAGGTGTCGGGTCGCTGTCCGATGTTTCGTCAATCTCAAGAATCTCGCCCATGGGCAAAGAGCCTATCCGCTGTCGGTGAGCACCCATCTCTCTCGCGATGCCCTGGCTTCCTCGACGTCGACTCTGGAGAGGAGGATCAAGCCCACGCTGAAGAAGAACACCACCGACAAGATCGCCGGCCGTCCCGAGCCGGTGGCGTTACTGACGATTGCGAATACCAGGGGACCGAAGATTGCTGAGAACTTGGAAAAAACCGAGAAGAACCCGTAGAACTCTGCCGACCCCTCCTCCGGGATCATCGATCCGTAGAGACTCCGTGACAATGCCTGCACACCGCCGAGCACGAAGCCGACGAACACTGCGAGCCCGTACAGCGGCAAAGCTTGACCCTCGGGTAGGAAGTAGGCAGCGATTGCGATCCCTATCCATACGACCAGTGAGATCATGATCGCCCCCTTGGCACCGACCCGGCCGGCCAGGGAGCCAAAAGCCAACGCCCCGCCAAATGCAACGAACTGAACGATCAGAAACACAATGATTATCTCTGCCGCTTCCAATTTGAGTGTCTCTTCCGCATAGGCACCTGACACTGCGATCACTGTTTGAGTGGCGTCGTTATAGAAGAGGTAGGCAACGATGAAGAGAAGCAGCTGTTTGAAGCCAAGAAGCTTCTTGCCGGTCGAAAGAGTGCGCCCAAACCCGATCTTCCAGTAGGCCAGCATCTTTGGCTGACCCCTTAGGGCCTCTGGAAGTTCAGTGGCGTCTCCTTCATCAGGGAGGCGTTTCAGTGAGACGGAAGTGAAGATCAGCCACCACACACCGGCACCTGCGATGCCGATCCGCGATGCAGTAGCCACCGAAAGACCGGTCGTGCTGTCATCACCGCTGAGGAGGATCAGCACAAGTGCGAGGAGCACATAGAGACCGCCCCCGATGTAGCCAAAGGCAAAGCCCCTGGAGGAGACTTTGTCGATCGTCTCGTCCGTCGAGATGTCGGGGAGAAAACCATCGTAAAACACGTTGGCGGCCACGAACCCCATCTGGCCGAGGAGAACAACCACCAGGAAGAGTGGGACCGACCCGTCGGGGACAAGGGGGAGGGCGATGGTGATCAGCGCGCCTGCCGTCGCAAAAAAGCGGAGGAAGCGCTTCTTCGCTGCTGCGTAGTCGGCCACTGCTCCGAGCACCGGCATGATCAGGAACAGGACCACTGCACCGATCGAGATCACCAGCGACCACAGGGTTTGGCCGCTCAACCCGTTCCACCCGTCGTCGACGATGACTCCGGTGAAGAAGGCGGCGACGATTGCGGCGAAGGTGGTGATGTACGCCGAGTTGGCCCAGTCGTACATTGCCCACCCGAAGATGGTGCGTCGGTCGTTCTTCGATGCTTGGTTCACAAAATGAAGCTAGTGGTCGGGCCTAAAACTGGCCACCAAATAGCCTGTCCGACAATGCGTCGGCTATTAGTTGTTTTATCGGCCCTGATTGTGGCGTGTTCTTCTGCGGGGGAGCTGGCCCCTACCACCTCTGCCGCGAAGAGTGTTGCCACGACTCCGACCTTGGCCCCCACAACCACGGGTGGTCTCATCAGCACGACGAGTACCACAGCCAACCAGGGCGATTCGACGACAACAACCGGCCCTCGGGTACTGGAACCACTCATCGGCCTCGAATACCAGGAGATAGCCACCATCGACTTTCCTATTCACCTGGTGGCCCGGCCGGGAGACGACAACTCCTATCTCGCTACCAAAGATGGGCGGGTCTGGCTGGTTGAGGGGGGTGCGGTCCATGAGACCTTGCTCGACATCAGGGACAAGGTGCGTGACAGCGGTGAGCAGGGGCTGCTCTCGCTGGCGGTGAAGCAGGACGATCCCGACCACCTTTATCTGCACTACTCGGCGAAAGACGGTGCCACGGTGGTGTCGGAGTTCACGTTCATCAGCCAGGCAGGGTCGGTCGATCCAGAAAGTGAAAGGGTTCTACTTCAGCTCGATCAACCTGCTCGCAACCACAACGGCGGGATGATCCAATTTGGACCCGATGGAGGTCTGTATCTCGGTCTTGGTGATGGCGGAGGCCGCGGAGACCGTTTCAACAACGCGCAGAACCGCGACACTCTGTTGGGGGGCTTGGTGAGGATCGACGTCGAATCCGGTGACGCTGAATTTTTTCAATATGGACTGCGTAACCCGTGGCGATTCTGGATCGACGGTTCCACCGTTTACGTCGCTGACGTTGGTCAGGGGGCGTTCGAGGAGATTTCGGTGGCAGCCCTGATCCCCAACGTGAACTATGGCTGGCCGATCACCGAGGGTTTGCATTGCTTTCGACCCAGATCTGACTGCGACACCCTCGGCTTGACCCTTCCCGTCGTCGAGGTCCCGCATGGGGATGGCGGTACCTGTTCGATCACGGGCGGGGTGGTTTACCGGGGCCAGGCGATCCCCGAACTCGACGGCACTTTCTTCTTCTCTGACTATTGCGGTGGATATCTGCGCGGCCTGATGGAGGGGGAAGTCACCGATTTCACTGACGAGGTGGGCGCGCTCGCGCGGGTGGCCAGTTTTGGCCTCGATGGCTCTGGCGAGGCGTACGTCATGACCATCGACCGGCTTCTCAGGCTGGTGCCGGTTCGAGGTTGAGCGTCTATAGGCTCCGGTCATGGCCACCATTTTCACCGGAATCATCGAAGGCGAGATCCCTGGCACATTTGTCTGGAAGGATGACGAGTGTGTCGCCTTCATGTCGATCAACCCACTTCGAACCGGTCACACGCTGGTGGTTCCGAGACTTGAGGTCGACCATTGGATCGAGTGCCCGCTGGATTTGCGTCATCATCTTTTCGATGTCTCCCAGACCATTGGCAAGGCAATCGACAAGGTCTACGGTGCTGAGAAGGTTGGGATGATGATCGCCGGTCTTGAGGTGCCTCATCTCCACATTCACCTGGTGCCAATGGACGGTGTCCACGATCTCGACTTCGCCAACGCCGCCGTCTCGGTCGACCGTGACGACCTCGAAGAAGCCGCCTCTTCGATTCGGTACGTCTTGACCAGTCATGGGGCCAGCGGGGTTTCCGACTAGGTGGGCATATTCCTAGGGGGCCTAGCCTCCCTCTTCTGGGGCGTTGGTGACTTTCTGGGCGGAGAGGGGGCAAAGCAGGCGCCGGCGGCGTCTGTAGTTATTTGGGCAGGTGTGTTCTCGTTTCCTGTGGTGACGGTGGTCGCTTTGGGGATAGGTGGGACCGTGTCGATCGTCGACGTTGGGCTGGGTGTGGCCGCCGGCGCCGGGGGAGCGCTTGGTCTGGTGTTTCTCTTTGCTGGATTGGGGAAGGGTCAGGCCGCCGCGGTAGCACCGGCTTCGGGGGCATTGACCGGGATCCTTCCCGTCGGAGTTGCGTTGCTGTTGGGGGAAAGACCCTCTGTGCTCGCCTGGGCCGGCGTCGTTTTGGCAATTCCTGCCATCGTTCTCTGCTCTTGGGTGGCCGAGCCGGGTGACGTGCCGCATGGAGGTCTTTGGTACGGCGTGATAGCTGGTTTGGGTTTCGGGAGCTACACAATCCTGATCAGCATGACCAGCGAGACAGCCGAGCTGCTGCCATTGATTCCGGCTCGGGCGGCGACGATGGCAGTTGTCGCCCTTGTGGCTGTCTTCGGTGTGTGGAAGGTGGTTGGGTTCGCCAAGGTACCGAAGATGATTGTGATCGGCAGTGGTCTTTTCGACGTAGGGGCCAACATGACACTTCTGGCAGGGCTCAGGCTTGGCTCGCTGGCGTTGGTGTCAGTTTCGGCATCGCTATTCCCGGCAGTGACGGTAGTTCTGGCACGGGTGGTAAACCATGAGCATCTCCGGGCCCGCCAGGTGCTGGGATTGGTGATGGTCCTCGTCGCAATCACGGCTATCGCCCTCGGTTAGCGACCTTCTATGACGTGACGGAAGGGTTGGTCCCGATGACCAGCCACGTCCCGAATATGACCAATGCGATTCCGCCGAGACGTCTGGCGTCGAGAGGGTGAGCGGTCCCAAAAAGGCCGAAGTTGTCGATCAATGCCCCAATTGCGATCGACGCCCCCGTAAACAATGTGAGACCAGCCCCCAAGCCGAGATTGGAGATGGTTATGCCCAACGAAGCCACAATCACGAGCCCCATCAGACCCGCAGTGAGAGCCCACCACGGCACCTCACGAAGATCGGAGAGTCGTGCTCCACCGAACGCAAGCATCATCAGCGCAATTGCCAGTCCACCACCGCCGTATGTCACAAACGTGGAGACCAGGGTTCCTGCTTTTGCTTCCATGATTCCCACAAAGGAACCCTGGAGCGCACCGGCCAGGCCGCCGACAACGCCTATTAAGACAACGAGGATCATGCTCATGTTCGATCATGGTGGTCGGCCAGCTTCTCGTAGTCGCGGATTGTTCGGTCGAGATACCGGACCGCGGTGTCGTAACCCTGAAGGGCCTGATTGGTGGTGTAGGCGAGAACCCGCATCAGCCACAGTCGAAACGCCAACGCCTCCCATGCCGGGTCGCCCAACAGAAACTCGTTGTGGAGGACAGCCAGGGTCTCGCCCCACGTGGACGCATCCATGAAATCGAAATGGGGTGCCTGGTGATTCCGGAGAACTTCAACCGCAAGAGGCTCCGGCAAGCTTTCTGCAAGTTTCTGCTCACCGGGTTGCCACGCCGCGTTGAGCAACGTGATGGTTGGGTTGACATCGTAAGCCACGGTGTTCTTGAGATCATCGGGAACCGGGGCGGGGGGATCGGCGGCAAATTCAGTCTCACCGTTCGGGCTTTCTTTCCCGCGAAGACTGATCACCGCATCCAGGCATTCAATTGCCATGGCCCTGATCTCGTCGAGAGTCCCGTAGAGGGCATGACGCTTGCCCTCAGCAACGTTGTGTTCATAAACCGGCAGACCGAGTGTTGTGGTGGCGTGGGTGATCATGGTGTCAACGCCCCAGTCAGAGCGCGCCTGCACCGAAGAGTCCGAGGCGAGAGCGGCGATCGCCTCCCCGGTCAAAAGCATCTCGCCACCGAGCGGCTGGCCCAATCGGGGAAGGACAGTGCCGGGAAAGAGCATGGCCAGGGATGGCCTTGTGATCATCCAAGTGATCATTGCGTCCGTCGACGCCCGAGGGAACCTATGGCGTACAACGCCATAACCCCGATCTACCGCCGTCTCGGCTCCGTCTATCCAGTTGTCATCGAAGTTGGTGATGTCAGCGTCGTAGAAGTGGACCCTGTCGAACCCACGCTCCGCAGCCCGCCGAATCGCGGTGTTCATCCCGTCCCCTTTGCCACTGCGAAAGACTCCGATTCTCTCCTGGGCAAAGACCTCGATCGGTGTGGATTCGCCAGTCGCGATCTCACCCGAGATAGATGAGACCTCATTCATCTCAGGTCCGGCGGTGGCGGCAACCGCCCACACCTCGTCGACGCGACGGTGACGGGCCGCAGTCGTGAGGTTGGCGGCGATGACACTCAAGTCCTCCTGCTTGAAGGGAAAAACGATCAGGCTCATGGAAATGTCCGGGATGGGGGGGCGGAATCTGTCACAACCGGCGTCTACTCTCGTGGCTGATGGAAGAAATGGTCGGAAGGGTCCTCGGGACCAAAGACGCAACACCGCTCGAGTTTTGGGTTGGTGTGAGTGAAGGCGAGTTCATTCAACTCGACGATGTCGTCGCCCTGGAGCGTGTGTTGCCAACCGGTGAGGTGGTCAGGATGTACGGGACCGTGGGTCAGGTGATCGCACGTCATGAGGGGGCGCGTTTCGATTCCGATGTCTTTCTGATCGAAGACGGGATCCTCCCCGCTGAGGTGTCCGAGGCAGCCCAGGTGACCGCCACCAGATTCGAGCCCGAGGTGTTTGTGCCGCCGCGTCCCGGTCAAGCGGTACGCATCGCGGAAGGCGAAGAGAGGGAGCGTGCCCTTTTCTTCGACCAAATGGATAAGCGGTTCCCGGTTGGGATCACCAGGAACGGCGATCCACTTTGGGTCAACTTCGAGTTCATCAACGGTGAGCGAGGGGCTCATGTCAACATTTCTGGCATCTCGGGTGTGGCAACCAAGACGAGCTACGCAACCTTCCTTCTTCATTCCCTTTTCACATCTGGAGTGCTGGGGACAGCAGTGGTCAACACCAAGGCGCTGATCTTCAACGTCAAGGGTGAGGATTTGCTTCATCTCGACCGGGTCAACACTCGACTAGATGACGAACAGCGACGGCGTTATGCCGACTTGGGTTTGCCTTCTACTCCTTTCGAGTCGGTGGGCACATTTGCGCCGCCCCGGATCGATGATCCCAGAGCCACGGCGGATGTCGCCTCGAGATCGGATGTCACCTCGTTCTTCTGGGGTGTCCATGAGTTCTGTATTGACGACTTGCTGCCCTTCCTATTTGCCGACGCCGAGGACGACCGGGCCCAATACACAACGGTGGTCTACAACGTGATGGCCCAATTGCGATTGGCGGAGGCGACTGAGACCGGGGCAGCACACATCGATGGGGTCAAGGTGCGGACGTTTCGCGAGCTAGCCGATCTCATCACCGAGCGGGTGCAATCTGACGACGGATCGATTCGACACCGCTGGGCCGGCCCGGCGATAGGGATTGGAACCATCAATGCCTTTGTCCGCCGTCTCCAGGCCTCGGTGAGACATGTGGGACGGCTTGTCCGGTCCGACATCGCCGACGCCGATCGGCATCGAATCGATCTCGGCCGCAATCAGGTCACTGTCGTCGACCTCCACAATCTCAACGACCGTGCCAAGCGCTTCGTGGTGGGGATCACCCTGAAACGTGCCTTCGACGAGAAGGAGCGCGCCGGTCAGTCGGATGAGTTGCTCTTGGTGGTGCTTGACGAACTCAACAAATACGCGCCACGTGAGGGGACAAGCCCGATAAAGGAGGTTCTTCTGGATGTTGCTGAGCGCGGTCGGTCACTTGGTGTGATTCTGATTGGTGCTCAACAGACCGCATCAGAGGTCGAGCGGCGGATCATCGCCAACTCATCGATCCGGGTGGTCGGGCGTCTCGATTCGGCAGAGGCTGCTCGCGAGGAATACGGGTTTCTACCGGGGGTCCATCGGCAACGAGCGACCATCGTCAAGCCCGGCACGATGATCCTCAGTCAGCCCCAACTACCTGTTCCACTTGTGCTCGAATTCCCCTTCCCGGCCTGGGCGACAAGGGCGTCGGAAGCTGTAATCCCGCCGGACAACACCGGTTCGGAGGATCCTTTCGACGATCTCTAGGGCAAGTACCTATGAGAACGGACCGTCTTCCACAAATCTGTCTTACCCACGATTTACGATCTGGGCGATGGCAGTGAAGATCCTTCACACATCCGACTGGCATGTCGGCAGGAGAATTCGGGGTAGGGATAGATCCGAGGAGCATCGCGCCGTCCTCGCCGAGATCGCAGGCCTGGCCCGTGAAAACGATGTCGATCTGACCGTTGTGTCCGGTGACACCTTTGACACGTCTTCACCGACACCGATTGCCGAGCAGATCGTTTGGAGTGCCCTTCTTGAGCTGGCCGAGGTGGCTCCTGTGGCAGTAGTCGCCGGCAATCATGACAACCAGGCCCGACTCGATGCGGTCGCCCCGCTGCTCGCTATGGGAGGCATCACGATGGTAGGGGCTGCGAGGGGGCCCGACGATGGTGGAGTGGTGTCCATGGATGCTCTAGGTGTGAAGCTGGCCCTGTTGCCTTTTGTCTCGCAGCGAGCGATGGTCAAGGTCGAGGAGATCATGGGATCGGATCCCGATCAGCACGCCGGGGTCTACGAGCAACGGCTTCGTCGGATCATTGATGCACTTACCTCCGGGATGACCTCGGATACGGTCAACATCGTTGTCAGTCATCTCACGGTTTACGGAGGTCTGGTTGGAGGGGGTGAGAGACAGGCCCATATCTTTGGATACGCGATACCGGCTTCGATTTTTCCCGGACATCTTTCGTACGTGGCACTTGGTCATTTGCACCGCCAGCAGAAGATGCCCCACTCAGGTGCCGTCTGGTACTCGGGGTCGCCGCTGCAGCTCGATTTTGGCGAGGTGGCGGACAGCAAAGGTGCCTTGCTCGTCGAGGCCACACCGGGTCTGCCGTCAAAGGTGACCAGTCTCCCGCTGCAGTCTGGAACCAGGCTGGCGACCGCCAGGGGGACACTCGAAGAGATTCTTGGACGGGCCGACGATCTCGCCGATGCCTACGTGAGAGTTGAGCTCACCGAGAAGGCCCGTGTCGGGTTGGCCGATGAGGTGAGAGAAGCCATTCCGGGCGCAGTCGAGGTGCTCCTCGACAATCCGAGCCCGGCAAAGAAGAAAACTGTGTCTCGACAGAGTCTCCAGCCACTTGAGGCCTTCCACCGCTATCTCGAAGAAAAGGGTGGTGATGACAAGGACGTAGAAGCCTTGTTTGCCGAGCTACTGGATGAGGCCGTCGCATGAAGACAACGTGGCCATCTTTGTGATGGCGTCATGAGACCACTTCGTATCCGAGCCGAAGGTTTCTCGGCATATCGGACACCGGTAGAAGTCGATCTCGACGGTGTCGACTTCTTCTCGTTGAGCGGAGCAACCGGTTCGGGCAAGTCGAGCCTCATCGATGCCATGGTCTTTGCCCTTTATGGGCGGGTTCCCCGACTTGGGGGCAGCACCGTCGCTCCCGCGATCAGCGCCGGTGTCGACCGGGCTCGAGTCGCCTTCGATTTCGAGATCGACGGTTCCGTGTATACCGCTGTTCGTCTTGTCGAAAGGACCAAGACCGGGGGAGCCAGTGTCAAAGAGGCGAGACTTCAAAAGGGCCAGTCAGTCTTGGCCGATGGTGCCGACGACGTAACCGTGGCAGTTGAAGGCCTTCTCAAGCTCCGTTTCGAAGACTTCACCAGGACGGTGGTCTTACCGCAGGGTGACTTCGCCCAGTTTCTCACCGCCACCAAGGCGGAACGCCAGTCGTTGTTGCGAAGTTTGCTGGGACTCGACATGTACACGGCAGTTCGTGGGCTGGCCAAGACCCGCGCCGCGGTTGCCGGGGATCGCGCTGAGACCGCCCATGCTTCGCTTGAATCTCTGCAAATTCCTGATGATGAATCGGTGGTCTCCGCCGAACGGCGGCTGACCGATCTCGAAACTCTGTCCACTGAAATCGTCGAGCGGGAGAAGAGGCTGTCCAGTCTCGACAAGAAGGTGGCGGATACGCGGGCCGAGGTTGATCGTCTCTCCGACGCGGCAACGCGATTGGAATCAATCTCACCGCCGGACCAACTCGAGAGACTCGACGGTCTTGCCAATGACGCTCGTGACGGTGTCGCCCTGGCGGAGAAATCCCTGGAGGAGGCGCGTACAGAGGTGCTCTCGCTCGAAACACGCCTCCGCGACCTGACATCACCTGCTCAAATCGCCACACATCGCATCAGCCATGAGAATCTTGGCGAACTGGAGGAGCGGATGGCCGCCCACAACCTCGAGCTGATCGAAGCCGAAGTGGAGGCTTTATCCGAGGAGTTCGATGAAACGGTCGGGCGACTCCAGGAGACCCGGGATTTGCTGGCGTCGGCTCGATTCGCCCATGCTGCCCATGCTCTTGTGTCCACACTTGTTGTCGGCGAGCCCTGTCCGGTATGTGACCACGAGGTCATCGACATACCGAGCTACTCCACTCCCACCGAATTGGAACAGCTCGAGGCGGATGATGTATCGCATTTGCAGGCTCGTGAAGCGGCCCGATTGAATCTGGACACTGTGAAGGGTCGCCTCACCAGTGTCCGGGCAACCCTCAGCGAACAGACAGAACAACTAGGTCGACTCCAAGAAGCTTTGACTGACATTCCAAACATTGAGGAGTTGACTGAGCTCGAGAGCCGGTACGACGAGATTGTCGTGGTCCTCGAGGATCGTCGGGCTGTTCAGGTGGTCCGCGACGGTGAGCTCGAGACCGCCAGGCAAAGCCTTGATGGCCTCGCTGACGCCGTCCGGCTTGTCGGCAAACAGTTGACCGCAGCTCAATTAGAAGTTGCCGATTTGAAGCCACCAGTGTCCGATGCGGATGATGTGGTGGTTCGCTGGAAAGACCTGATCAGTTGGCGTGACGAGGCTCGTGCCGCCATCGATGCAGAGACTCTGCTCGCGGTGGACTCTGTTGCGTCTGCCAATGACAGGGCGGCCGACGCCAGACATGAGTTGACCTCGACACTCCGCGATGCAGGCGTGAAGGATGAGGAGCCCCATTCGGCCCAGGTGGCGACTGAGTTGGAGAAGGCCCGCCAGCTTGTTGCTGACTTCAAGAAGACGTTGTCCGCGGTCAACAAGCTTCAGGTGGAAGTTGAGGAGGCTTCCTCAAAGGCCACCGTGGCCGAAGCTCTCGCCGGCCATCTGCGGGCGAACGGTTTTGAGCGATGGCTGATGGCTGGCGCACTCAGTGATTTGGTTGGCGGTGCCAACGGGTTACTCGGGGAGTTGTCATCTGGCGGCTATTCCCTCCATTCGGATGACGTCGGTTCGTTCTCCATCGTCGACCATCGCAATGCCGATGAGTTGAGGTCCGTTTCGACACTTTCCGGCGGAGAGACGTTCTTGGTTTCCTTGGCCCTGGCGTTGTCTCTCGCAGAGACTCTGGCGGCTGCCGGCGGTGCACGTCTCGACACCATCATTCTCGACGAAGGCTTTGGAACGCTGGACACCGAGTCGCTGGACACGGTCGCATCTGTGCTCGAGGAACTCGCCGGCGACGGGCTCATGGTGGGAGTCATCACACACGTCAAGGAGCTGGCAGCGCGGGCGCCGACCCGGTTTGAGGTCACACGAGAGCCGACAGGCTCGGTGGTGGAGAAGGTCTCATGAAGTACACCGTTGAGGCCTGGGATTCGGACTACGGCGCACCTACAGGCTCGGTGGTGGAGAAGGTCTCATGAAGTACACCGTTGAGGCCTGGGATTCGGACTACGGCGCACCTACAGACCCTGAGCTGGACGATGCCACCCAGTCAGTGGACGCTTCTGTTGAGGTGCCGGTCGATCAATGGCGGCCTCTGCTCCCTGAGGTCGATCCGGTCGACGACATCCTCTTTGTCGACGGAGTCCGGCGGGTCGACGCAACCCTGTGGATCGACCAGCCACCCGATTTTCCTGCCTTCGCCCTGGCAGCCACATACGCCGCCGGTGCAGTCCGCTGCAATGGGACGGCACAGGTCGAGGTAGCGGATGTCGGGAGAGGTCTCTTCACTTCCGCGCCGGCCGACGACATCGAGACGAGTGTTGGCACCTATGAGATCAAGGCCACCAAAGGAACAACATCCGAGGAGCTCTGGCTTGGTATACAGCAGCGGATGGGCGATCTCGAGGCACACGTAGCGCACAAGGCCGGTGGTGGTGAGCTTCTAGTTGTCGACGGGCCGCTTTCCCATGCCCGTGATCTCGAAAATGCGGTTGGCTACATCAAGACTCAGAAGGTGCAATATCTACCGCTCGAATTGCGGTCTGTTCTGACTTCACTGCCGGCTGGATATCGCACGCCACTGTTTTTGACGACCACGTCATGGAGTCGTTATTCGTGGTACTTGCGGCTCGCCAATCATGCGGGTCCGGCGGGTGGGCTGGTGCGTTGTGAAATCGATGCGAACAAATCGGTCGCCGACGCTGCCAGAGTGGCCACGCGTGTCAGTGCGACGTTGCCCCGTTTTGCATCTGCAAGTCACAAGGATCCCCGGGCGCCGCAGAATCTCTATCCGATAGGTGGTCTGGAACGTGAGCTCCGACGACGGCTCGGTGACAAAGAACTGGCGGTTCGATCGTTGCGGAAGGCTTCAGCGGTCGCGGCGTGAGGCCAGGAAGGCCCCAACAATCACCAAGCCGACACCTGCGATGGCCAGCGGCGCAACCACCTCGTCCCGGAAGACGACACCAAGGGTCAGCGCGACCACCGGGATCACATACGTGAGGAATGCCGACCGGGTAGCCCCAACGCTCCCCACAAGGGCACCCATCATGTAGAAGGCGATACCGGTGCCTACTGCACCGAGTGCCAGCGTCGCTATGAATGCCGGCCAAGTGAAACTGGATTGGGTCAGGCCATAGATCCCGAAAGGGGTCACCAGGAGTGTCGCGCTTCCCAAGACGTGGGCCATGACCGGCAGCGAGCCATATTTCTGTGCCGCCGGCGTGACCATATTGAGAGCGATGGCATAACAGACCGTTGCCACCAGGATGAGGGCTACGCCGAGGGTGGCGGTGGCCCCTGTCCCAGCCGATGGGAGAGCTATGGCCACGATCCCGGCAAACCCAACGATCAGCCCCACGATTTGGAGTCTTGCGGGAAGGGCACGAAGCAAGATCGTCGCCAGGAGCGCAGTGAAGACCGGAGTGGCACCGTTGAGCATTCCCGCGATTGCAGAGTCGATCCACTGCTGCGCGATTGGAAAGAGCGTGAAGGGGATCGCAACCCAGATCAGCCCGAGAAGCCGGAGTCTCGTCAGATCATCACGGTCGACGCGTGTCCGCCTGGCTTGGGGGAAGAGGGCGATCGTCACGGCTCCAAATCCAACTCGAAGCCAGGTGACCAAACCAGGGTGAAAGGCGTCGAGCCCAATCGCGATGAGAAGAAACGATGAGCCCCAGATCAGTGCCACGCCAAGGAACAGCCCCCAATCGAGCGCGGTAAAGGCATCGCGATTGGTGCCGTGGGAGGTGGTCAGGATATGAGTGTTTGCCATTGGTCAGAAGAACACCACGCAGGATGCGCTGGTTGCGTCTGAGATCAGATTCAACGCCGATACGGGTTCAGATAGTCCGGAGTGTCAACGTCTTCTTCGAGATCGGAAGCTCTGATCGGCTCACCCGCCTGAAGGGTCATTGGAACCACTCCGGCCCAGACCCCGCTGTTCATGTCTTCGAGCTCGTCGCTCGGATCCCCTGACCGGATCTTGGCTGACACCTCGTCGAGAGAGAGCCTGATGACAGATGTTTGCTTGAGCTCGCTCTCGGTGTTGGCTCGGATATCTGCTGTTCGCCCTGGAATCAAGGTCTCGATGATGACATCGAGAGCGTGGGCGTGCTGCTTGCCAGACACGATTTCTCCCCGACCATGGATTACAACGCTGCGGTAGTTGGCCGACGAGTGGAAAGCGCTTCGGGCCACAACAAGACCGTCGATGTGGGTGACCGCCACGCTGAGGGGTGATCCGTTTCGGACGGCCCGAGCGAGACCCATGGTGTTTGAGCCATGGAGTAGCACAGAATCGCCGTCGCGGGCATAGAGAGTTGGGAGCACCACCGGGCGATCTTCAACGACGTAAGCCGCGTGGCATACAAATCCGGCATCGAGAATCGCATTGATGGTCTCCCTATCGGTCACACCGCGTTCTGGGAGACGGTTGAGTGCCGTCTTGTCAGACATCGTGTTCCGATTTCGCTTCCCTGGTCATGAGACTGAGAACAGCATCCCGAGGCGACATCCCTTCGTAGAGCACTTTTGCCACATGCTCCACGATCGGCATTTCAATATTCGCTCCCTCGGCGAGGCCGATAACACCGCGAGTCGTCTTGACGCCTTCGGCGACCATTTTCATTTCGGCTGTGACTTCGTCGAGTGTCCTGCCCCGTGCCAAACCTGCGCCGACACGATGGTTGCGGCTTTGAGCCGACGAGCAGGTTGCGATCAGGTCGCCCATCCCGGCGAGACCTGCAAATGTTGCGGGGCGA